>Ga0153994_1000015_pt1 | contig 226131 bp, 224 predicted proteins | sample TSNC078MetaG_FD_104735 | JGI IMG/M metagenome (GOLD analysis project Ga0153994, IMG submission 104735) | Attine ant fungus gardens microbial communities from North Carolina, USA - TSNC078 MetaG | ecosystem: Host-associated > Fungi > Mycelium > Unclassified | place: USA: North Carolina, Lumber...
CCAGCGGTCGTCGGCGGTGGGCTGGACGCCGGGCTTGTTCGGGACGGGTGCGATCGTCTCGATGTGGTCGGGTGTGACGATCTGGCTGTCGGTGACCTTGTAGACGTACCAGACGTCGAAGTTCGTGGCCTTGTCGGTGACGCGGACGACGATCGCGTCGTCGGTCGTGAGTTCGGCGATCTGGTTGAGCGGCTTGCCGTAGGTGACGCGGTGGCCGGCGACGGCGAAGTTGCCCTCGGCGCCGGGCATCGCGGTGTCTTGGTAGTGGCCGAGTCCGATGGTGTTGAGGACCTTCTCGCGGTTCGTGCCCTCGCCGATGGGACGGTTGTAGTCGGCTCCGAAGCGCGGGATCTGCATGGTGCCGAAGACGTCCGTGACGTTCGGCGGCTCCGCCAACACCGGTGCGGTGCCGCGGTGCTCGGTCCCGACGGTCGGCTTTGCCTTGGTCTGCCCGAGGTCCTTGACGAGCGCGGTCTGTTCGTTCACGGCGACGACGTCGGTCCACCAGCCGGTCCACACCACGTACAGCCCGGTGACGACGCCCGCGATGATGAGCAACTCCGCGATGAGCGAGACGATCGCAGCGCCGACTTTCTGCCGCGGCCGGGCGCTCGGGCGGTGTCGCGGAGCGCGCGACCCCCGCCAGGGACCCGGCGCCGGCCGGACCCACCCGTTCGCCGGCGTCGCATCGAGCACGCCGTCTCGTCCGCCGGTCACGCGACGACGAAGAACTGGTCGCCGATGTCGACCCGTGAACCGCGGGGAGCCGGGACGGTCGTGCCGGGGTGGCACTGCTGCCTGGTGCCCTCTCGCACCACAGTGGTGCCGTTCGCCGAAGCGAGGTCCTCGACGTTCAGTCCGGCTCCGTCCACGGTGAAGCGCAGGTGGGCGTTCGAAACGCTCCGCGTGGGGTCGTCGAACCGCACCGGGTTCTCCACCCCGAGCGGTCGGCGGCCGAGGACGCCCGAACCGGACACGTCGAGGATGGTCCCGGTGCTCGTGAAGAGCTTGGCCCGACTGACCGGTTCGGTGCGGCGTCGCGTGCTCACGATCGTGCGTTCGAGCGACTCGATCTCGTCGAGTTCCGTCTCGGACGGCGATCCGGCGCTGACCGGCGCCGTGTCGGTCGACTCGACGCTGGTCGCCTCCGCCGGGTGTTCTGGTGGTGCCGGGCGCTCCGCCGCTGCCGGGGGTTCCGGTAGTGCTGGGGGTTCCGGTCGTGCTGGGTGCTCCGGTCCTGCCGACGGTTCAGGTGTTGCCAGTGGTTCTGGTACAGCTGCGGGAGCCGAGGGGATCGATGGGGACGGTGGGATGGGAGGCAGGAGCGGCTCGACGGGATCGGGGAGGTCGACCGGCTCGGGCAGGGGGTCTGGCTCGGGGGTGACGGGCATCGCGATGGTCTCGACGACCGGGGCGGCCGGTGGGGCGCTCACGGTCGCGGTCCGCTCGGTCAGGTCGATCGTGTCCGTCCTGCCCTCCGATGCGGTGGTGTCGATCGTGGTCGGAGCGGCGACCGCGGCCATCTCGTCGATCTCGACCGACCCGTCCGAAGCGACGACGAGATGCCAGTTCCCTTCGGCGCCGGTGGTGTGCAGGCGAACGGGGTGCCCGAACTGCCTGGCGAACTCCGTCACGATGTCGAGCGCTGCTTCCCGTGCGGCTTCGGGCGAGGCGTGCGACGACGTCTCGGTGTGGTCGTACCCGCCCATCGTCAGCAGCCCGGACTGGGAGATGTGGACGGTGATTGCAGGCGGTTCGCCTGTGTGCGTGGAGAGCATCGCAGATCCTTCGAGTGTGGTCATGGTCAGTCGGTCGGGACGGAGGCGGTCGCTGCGCGGACCTGCCAGCCGGACCCGTTCCTCGAGATGACGAGTCGGTACTCCTGGTCGAGAACGGCGCCGCCCGGCGTCGCCCACCGGACCTCGGCGAACCCGACTCGCTGGTCGTCGTCGCCACGCTCGACCCGCCAGTCGAGCAGCTCGGTGTACTGGAGCGTGCCGTCGAGGCCGGTGGAGGCGTTCCCGGTCTCGGAGAGCGCGACGTCGCCACGACTGAGCGCTGCGAAGTACTTCGCGACAGCTGGGCGTGTGCGCGTGCTCGTCTGCGCATCGAGGCGGAAGGACGACGCTGTGCCGGTCGGCGCCGCGGCTGGGACACCCACCGACGCTGGGAGCCCGGAAACCCACACGCGGGCGCCGACGACCGTGACGGGGACCTGGAGCGACATCGTCGAGGTCGCGTCGGTTCCATCGGCATCCGGCGTCGTCACCGGCACGACGACCGTCACGATCGCGTGCGAGGCGTCCACGTAGGTGAAGCCAGCGGCACGGGCCGCGCCAGCGGTGGAGGTTCCCTTCCCGTCCCACCCGGCCTGACCGGGCGTGCCGCCGACCATCAGCTGCGAGAGGGCCTCTGTCCGCGCCTGTCGGTCCGACTCGTCCCACGTGAAGTACACCTCGGCGAAACGCTCGGCAGTCGAAGCCGCCACGGCCTGCGGGAAGGTGGCCGACGCGGGGGTGCTGCTCGCACTCACCGGCGCGAAGATCGATCGGAGGCCGACGGCGAGGGTGAGCACGGTCGCCGAAGCGACGAGGATCTGGATGGTCCGCACCCAGGAGCGACGGCCACCGCGGGAGCCGAGCCCGACCACGTCGCGCACGACCTCGGTCACCGAGCTGCGCAACGTCCCGGTCCCACCGTCGGTGTCGCGCTGTGGGTCGGCTGCTCGCGGCCGCGTACCGGCGCGCCGAGGCGGCAGATCGGACACGGCGGACTCGACGGCCGGCGTCGGGGACGTCGGTGGCGCCGTGCGAGCTGCCGGAGCCGACACGGGGTCCGGGTGCGGGAGCGGCGGTGGCGCGGTCGGCGGCTCGGTCGTCGTGCCGGCCGTCGGCGATGCCGTCCGGGCCACGGCCGGCGCCTCCTGCACTCCGGGGAGAGGCGCATGGTCGGATCGGATCTCGCGGTCGAGCGGCGGCGGCAGCACCGGCAGTGTCGACGGGCGCAGCGACGGCGCGGCCGACGGGGTCGTCGGGACGGGGGCGGGTGCGGCCGACGGGGTCGTCGGGACGGGGACCGGGACCGATGTGGCTGGCGGCGTCGTGGAGGCGGGGACCGGCGTCGGCGATGTCACGACGGTCGGCACCGGCTGCGCCGTGGACACCGGCACGGGAGGGATCGACAGCTGCGTCGACGGTGACGGGAGTGGCGCCGCGGCGGGCATGTCCGCGGTGGATGCGGGGGCGGCCCTCGTCCAGCCGGTCACTCCCACAGGCCTCGGCTCGACGTCTCCGGCCGGTGCCGCCGTCGCCGAGCGAGCCCACGCGTCGACCGTGCGGGTGGGCTGCGCAGACTCGGCGCGGGCGCGGCGCTCGCGCAGCTCTCGGCGCGAGAGAAGTGCCTCTGACATGCAAACTCCTCGGTCGGGTAGCCCAAGGATACTACAAATATCACATATAAAAATAGGATTTTGTGACACAGGACGCGCGTCCCCAGAACTGGCGGTCGCGCGGCACATCGCCGAGCCGGACAATCGACCTCATGCCCGCGACCGACGACCTCGACCTCCGCGCACACATCGTCGCGGCGGGGATCTTCGCCTACCGTGCGGCCGACTTCCACGAGGTCGGGCCGGCCGAGGTCGCCGTCCACGCCGACATCACGGTCGAGGAGTTCCGTCGGGTGTACCCGGTGTGGGAGCTGTTCGTCGTCGCCGTGATCGACCGCTGGAACAACGCCCAGCGTGCAGCGCTCCGGTCCATCGCGGAGCAGGACGGTGCCGTCGCGTACGTCCGAGCCCGACTCGAGACGGGGCTCGGCGACCCTGCACTCGTCCGTCTCCGCCTCGCCCTGCTGAGTGCGGCGTCGAACCCCTCGCACGCAGCGGCGGGGTGGTTCCGGAAGCAGTACACGACGTCCTTCGAGGACCTCACGTTCGCCCTCGCCCGCGACGTCATCGCCGGTCGCGAGTCGAGTGGTTCCTCCGCACGGCACGGCGCCGAACAGCTCCTCGCGCTGTACGAAGGGCTGCAGCTGCAGTCGCTCCTCCGGGACGACGTCGACCTGCTGCCCGGCTTCGACCGCGCGGTCGCACGGATGCGCGTCGGCTGGGGAGCGGCCCAGCAGGTCTAGCGGTCGTCGACGGGTGCCGACCAGAGCCGCAGGAGCCGGAGGGCGTCCTCGGCCGCAGGGAACACCAGGCCGAACGGGTCGCTCGACACCCAGAAGGCCGTCAGCGGTGTCCATCGACGCCTGCCGCCGTGCCGCCAGGTGACACCGGGGGCGAACAGCGTCCCCGCCGGATCGCGGGGCACCTCGGTGACGGCGCTGCAGGGGATGCGCCGTGACCACAACCATCCCCGGACGACCAGGACATCCGGCTCGCACCGTACTCCGAGACGCCAGGCCCGGACCACGAGGTACCCCACCGCGGCGGCGACGGGGCTGCAGGCCACCGCGAACTCGGCGTCACCCCACCACGTGGGCACGGTCGAGGCGAGGACCGCGACCGCGCAGAGACCCAGGGCGAGTCCGGCCATCGAGTTCCCGATGCGCACCACGACCGGCGCGCGGAGCAGGAGGGGGATCACGTGGTGAACGGTCGGACGAGCTCCGCGGGCGTCGCCGAACGGACCGCCGCGATCAGCCGTCGTCCCTGCCACCACTCGTCGCGTCGGATCTGGAACACGAACCCGTTGGCATCCACGATCGTGAGGCCGTCATCACCTCGGGTCCCGACGACGGACACGCCGGACAGATCGATGACCCGGGCGTCGCCGCCGCGGGGGAGCAGGACCAGGTCGGTTCCGTCCAACCGGACCCGCACGCTCGCCCACCCCGGCAGGAAGGCGTCCCGGTAGGTGCTGCTCGACGACGACCTCGTGAGGTGGCGGGCATCCTGGACCGGACGCCCCGGAGCTCGCTCGTCGACCACGAGACCGTGCCGGGCGGCGACCGCGCGGAGGCCGGCATCCGGGGCGCCGGGCTCGTCGTCCAGGAGCTCCGCGTCCTCGTCGACGCACACGATGAGCCCCGGCAGGGCCGCTCGGAGCGCCGTCCGGAGCCCGACGATCTCGTCGGCGGACACCGGGTGGTCGATCGGCGTCGCACGGCGGAGTCCACGGAGGCGGGACAGCGCGGCATCGGTCAGGAGCCGATCTGCACGGATCCCGCTGTCGAGGTGGTTGAGGGCGCGCGCAGCATCGATCGTGGCGATGGACTCCTCGCTCGGTCCGACCTCGGCGACCCGGTGGACCGTCGCCACGAGCAGGTCGACCGCTGCGGCGAGGTCCTCGATGGCAGGGTCGATGGTGACGACGACGGTGCTCGAGGCGGTGTCGACCTCGACGAACGAGCCGTCGACCGAGTAGGTGAGCCCTGCGTCGAGTCGGAGGGCCCGGAAGACCTCGTGCTCCAACACCGCGTCGAGCAGCTGCGCGTGCTCCGCCGGGACGAGCACCGAGAGCGCGGCGCCGCTGAGCCCGGACTCCACCACGACGCCACCCCGGACCGCACCGGACCACGAGGGCACGGGACCTGCTGCCCGACCGGACGGCAGCTGGACCGTCAGGGCATCAGCCGGCACCGGGCCTCCGGCGACGGTGACGACCGCGTTCTCCGCCACGAACCAGCGCTGCACCCACGCCCGGACCTCCTCGGCGCTGATGCCGTGGGTCGCTGCCCACCCGGCACCGGCACGACCAGGACCCGTCGGGCCGAAGCGGACCGTGTGGATCGACGGGACCTGCTCGCTGTACCGGAGGCGGTCCTCGCCCGCGAGGATCTTCCGCTCGTGCTCGACCTCGGCCGGTGTGACGTCGACCAGCGACCCGACGGCGTCCGCCATGCGCACGATGCCGGCGAGGGCCTCCTCGGCCGTGCTCGCGGTCACGGAGAAGATCGTCGCCCAGTCGTCGGTGGTCGCGTTGTGGGGAGCCGCGATCGGCAGTGCGCGGCGGACGGCGAGGTGTTCGACCAGGTGGGTGATGCCGGCCAGTCGGACCGGCTCGTCCGAGGACCCGACGCCGAAGAACAGCATCGCCTCGACGGGACCGTCGGCGGGGGCATGGAGCACGGGGACCGTGGCGTTCGTGTGGAGCACACCGGAGTATCGCCCGGATCATCGACCTCGGCATCGTCCCAGAACGAGGGCGTGGGACGGTCAGTCCAGCTCGAGCCGCATCACGTACCGCCGCACGGTCGGGTGCGTGACCTCACGGAAGCCGGCATCGACGAAGGCCGACCGCGCGCCCACGAAGAGCTCGCCCCAGATGTCGTCCTTCCCTTCGGCGAACTGCATCGGGTACCCCTCGACCGCTCGCGCCCCGCTCCGTCTGGCGTGCTCCACGGCGCCGACGACCAGCGCGCGGCTCACGCCCTGCCGTCGGAACCCCTTGCGGACCACGAAGCAGGCGATCGCCCACACACCATCGTCGTCGCGGTCCTCGTCACGACCGGACCACGGCACCCGGGTCTTCCGGAGCCGCACGAACGCGGGTCGGGGCTCGACGGCCGCCCACCCGACGGGCTCGCCGTCACGGTAGGCCACGATGCCCGTCGTGTCGCGCGCGGTCGGGTCGTCGCAGCCGACCTCGGCTCGGAAGCGCCTGGTGCGCTCGTCGTTCGGCATGTCCGTGAACGCGCGGTCGAGCAGCTTCAGCCACTGGCAGTGGCACGACCCCGGATCGCCTCGCTCGCCGAAGACCAGGTCGAGGTCGCTCCAGGGCACCTCGTTCCCCGGTCGGAACGTGATCTGCCCATGGGTCGTGTCCGTCGTCGTCATCGCACGCCGTCCCTCCGGTCCGGATGGCGATCACGATAGCCGTCACCCCGGACGTCGCGTCGGCTGCGTGGTCGCCGGGACGGCCGGGAGGCTCGGCGCGGCATGCGTGCGCCGGCTCGGCATGCTGGGATGGTCGGGTCATGGAGTACACGGACTACGACACCCGGCTCGCTGCGTACGGCGTGGTCACCCACGAGGGTCGGGTCCTGCTCGCCATGCAGCGGTTCCCGGAGGCGGGGACGTGGGCGCTGCCCGGCGGCGGGGTGGAGTACGACGAGAGCGTCGAGCAGGCGGTCGTCCGTGAGTTCATGGAGGAGACCGGGTACGAGGTCTCGGTCGGCGGCCTGCTCGGGGTGCGACACCACCTGGTCCCCGCAGAACGCCGGATGCACGAGAACGGCCGGCCGATGAAGGCCGTGCAGGTCGTGTTCCGGGTGACCATCACCGGCGGCGAGCTCCGGGACGAGGCCGACGGGTCGACGGAGCGGGCGGACTGGATCCCGATCGCCGAGCTCCCGCACCACCGGCACGGCCTGGTCGTCCCCATCGCGCTCGGCTGGGCCGGAGCCCTCACCGGCTGAGGGCTGCGCTACTCGGCGATGACGCTGAAGACGTTGCCGGACGGGTCGGTGAACCACGCGATGAGCGGGCCGCCCTTGCGGTTGATGCCCTTGTCGTCGGTCATGCCGTCGTAGTGCAGGAAGTCGACGCCCTTCGCGGCAAGCTCGTCGACCGCGGCGTCGACGTCCGGCACGGGGAAGTTCAGCACCGTGAACGCCGCGGGTTCGTGGGCGGGGCCCTTCGGGTACGCCAGCACCCAGCGACCGCCGCCGAGCTGGATCGAGAGCATGCCGTGGTCCTCGGTGACGTCGAGGCCGAGGACGTCCGTGTAGAACGCCTTCGCCTCCGACGGGTCCCGCACCGAGAACCCGCTGAACGCCTTCGTCGCATCGATGCTCATGCCGACAGTGAACCACTCTGCGAGGATGAGGGCGTGCCTGTGGAGGGATCGGTCGACGAGGCCGTCGAGCGTGCGGTCGAACTGGCGTCCTCCGGGCGTCGGGCGGTGCTCGGCATCGCCGGAGCGCCAGGCGCGGGCAAGTCCACGCTGGCCAGGCGGGTCGTCGCCGCCGTGGACGAGCGGTTCGGACCCGGCACGGCCGTGCAGGTCCCGATGGACGGCTTCCACCTGGCGAACGCCGCGCTCGACGCGCTCGGGCGGCACGACCGCAAGGGTGCGGTCGACACCTTCGACGCCGACGGGTACGTCGCGCTCGTGCGGCGGCTCGTGGCTGCTGACGAACCGGTCGTCTGGGCGCCGGACTTCGACCGCCGCGTCGACGAGCCCGTTGCGGGCAGCATCGCCGTCCCGCGGGCGGCCACGCTCGTGGTCTCCGAGGGCAACTACCTGCTCGACGACACCGAGCCGTGGGCGGCGCTCCGCGACCTCTTCACCGAGACGTGGTCCTGCGTCGTGGACGACGGGGTCCGCGTCGACCGTCTGGTCGGCCGGCACATGCGGCACGGCCGCGACCACGAGGCGGCCGTCCGGTGGGCGATCGACGTCGACGGCGTGAACGCCGCACGCGTCGCTCCCACGGTGAGCCGAGCCTCCCGGATCGTCCGGACCTGACCACCTGAGCAAAGGAACCGACATGACCATCGCCATCACCGGCGCGACCGGCAACATCGGCGGTGCCGTCGCCCGCGCGCTCGCCGCGGACGGCGTGCCGTTCCGGATGATCGTCCGTGACGCCGCACGGGCTCCTGCGCTGCCCGGGACGGACGTCGCCGTGGCGACGTTCGACGACGTCGACGCCGCGCGCACCGCGCTCGAGGGCATCGACGTCCTGCTCATGGTCTCCGCCGCAGAGGCCGAGGACCGCTTGGCGCAGCACCGCGCCTTCGTCGGGGCGGCGGCGACGGCCGGTGTCCGGCACGTCGTCTACACCTCGTTCTCGGGAGCGGCCGCGGACGCGACCTTCACGCTCGGTCGCGACCACTGGGCGACGGAGCAGGCGATCCGGGCCACTGGCATGGCGCACACGTTCCTGCGGGACAACTTCTACCTGGACTTCGTCGAGGACCTGGTGGGCGAGGACGGGGTGATCCGTGGGCCGGCCGGCGACGGTGCGATGGCTGCCGTCGCTCGCGCGGACGTCGCACGGGTCGCGACGGCGGTGCTCGAGCACCCGACGGCGCACCTCGACCGGACCTACGAACTCACCGGTCCCGTGGCGATCACCCTGGAGCACGCGGCCGCGACGGTGAGCGCCGAGCGAGGCCGCACGGTGACCTACCACCCGGAGACGCTCGACGAGGCCTACGCGTCGCGCGCGCGGTGGAACCCGGAGCCGTGGCAGGCCGATGCGTGGGTGAGCACCTACACGGCGATCGCCGAGGGAGCGCTGGCGCACGTCTCAGGGGACGTCGAACGGGTCACCGGGCGGGCACCGATGACGCTGCAGGACGTGCTGCGCGCCGGCTGACGGCTTCTTGCGCGCCCGCCAGCGCGGAGTTGCGCCCCGCTCTGGACATCGCGCCCGATCCTGACGGGGCGCGATGTTCGTGCGGGGGCGCGAACCGACGGCTGGTCAGGGCACCCGGCGGGCGGACAGGGTCCCCACGATGCCGAGGGTCAGGACGGCGACGAGCACGACGAGCAGCGGCGCGGTCCAGGCGTTCGTGGCGTCGTGCAGCGCCCCGGCGACGAGCGGCCCAGCCGACCCGATCAGGTAGCCGCCGCCCTGCACGAACGCGGACATCCTCCTGGCGTCGTCGTCGGTCGACACCAGTCGCACGATGATGATGAAGATGACGGTGATCCCGCCGCCCTGGGCCGCCCCGCCGAGGATCGACCACAGCAACCAGAGCTGCGGCGCGAACAGCAGCCCGAGTGGCATCGCGAGCCAGAGGAACGCCACCAGGGACAGGATCGCCCTCGGGCGCCAGCGGGAGGCGAGCACGGGCACGCCGAGCGCCCCGACGACCGCGAGGATCTGGAACACCGACGAGCTCGCACCCGACGACGCCTTCGAGAAGCCGATCTCGTCGTGCAGCAGCGTCGGGATCCACGCCGTGAGCGCGTAGTACGAGAACGCCTGACCGCCGAACGCCAGCGTGAGCCCGATCGTCACCCACCTGGCCGGGCGGGCAGCGGCAGCGGAGGGCACGCGGATCGCACCGGTCCCGAGGACCTGGTCGATCGGTCCGGTCACGACCGCGGGTTCGGTCGGCGTCCCGGTCGCCGGGTGCATCCACGCGGCCCGTGCCCCGACCGCGGATGTCCAGGCCAGCCCGGCGACCACGGCGAGGAGTCCCCACACCGCGATCGCGACCGGCCAGCCCCACACGGATGCGAGCGGTGCGGTGGCGAGCGACGTCAGCATCGACCCGACGTTGAGCGCTGACGTGTACACGCCGGTGACGATCCCGACGCGCTCCGGCGAGGTGTCCCGGCGGATGACGACGGGGATCACCACGTTGCCGATGGTGATGCCGATACCGATCACCGCGGTGCCGATCAGCAGTGCCGCGGCACTCGGGACCGACCGGAGCACGGTTCCGGCGAGCACGATCACGAGCGACAGGGACAGTGCCCGCTCCGGGGTCGCCTTCGCGATCACCCAGCTCGCGAGCGGCGTCGCGAGGGCGAAGCACAGCACCGGGATGGTCGTGAGGAGCCCGGCGACGGTGGTCGTCAGACCGAGGTCGAGCCGGATGTCGCCGATCACCGGCGCCGGGGCGACGATGGGGCCGCGCAGGTTCAGCGCGACGAGCACGATGGCCGCCGGCAGCACCCAGCCGGCGCGGCGCAGTGCGGCTGCGCGGGTCACGAACGGGCGCTGGCGTCGGCGGTGGGCGCGTCCGGCGCAGCGGCGTCCGGGAGCAGGATCGGCAGCAGGTCGAGCGGGGTGGCTGCCTGGGCGATGGTGCCGTCGGCCTCGGCGGGGGAGCCGTACCCCCACTCGGCGAAGACCACGGGGACGCCGTGCACCCGGGCTCCCTCGACGTCGTGCAGCCGGTCGCCGACGAGCACCGGACGCGAGATGTCGAACCCGCGGGCGTCGAGGCGCTTCAGTGCTTCCTCGACCACGTCGGCCTTCGAGGAGCGGACCTCGTCGTCACTGGCGCCGGTGATGATGTCGATGTCCCCGGTCAGCCCGTAGTGGTCGAGGATGTACGTCGCCGGGGTCTCTGGTTTGCTCGTCGCCGTCGAGATCGGCAGTCCGGCCTCGTGCAGGGTGCGCAGGACCACGTCGATGCCGGGGAACATCGCGGAGTCGAGGGCGCCGTGCGAGAAGTAGTGCTCCCGGTAGACGGCGAGGGTGCGGTCCGCGAGTTCCTGGTCCATGCCCATCGCGTCGCGGAAGGTGTCGAGGATCGGCGGCCCGACGAACGACATCAGCGTCTCGTGGTCCGGGACGGGCACGCCGACCTTGCGGAACGTGTACGTCAGGCTCTCCAGGATGCCCGGCGCCGAGTCGCTGATGGTTCCGTCGAGGTCGAAGAGGATGGCGCTGAACGGGCTTGTCATGACCTGCCCAGCCTAACCGGGGCGGTGGACCGGGCCCACCTGCGGGTCGTGACGCGTCGGACGGGGGCGAGCCGAGCCTCCAGGCCGGTCCGCGCTCAGAACAGGCGGGTGTGCCCGCCCTCGATGCCCCGCATCGCGTCGTAGTCGAGGACCAGCACGCGGATGCCGCGGTCCTCGGCCAGCGTGCGGGCCTGCGGTGCCACGGTCTGCGCCGCGAGCACGCCCTGCACCGGACGGAGCAGCGGATCGCGGTTCATCAGTTCGAGGTACCGGGTGAGCTGCTCGACCGCGTCGATGCCCGCATTGCGCTTCATCTCGACGGCCACGCTCGCGCCGGCGTCGTCACGAGCCAGGATGTCGACCGGCCCGATCGCGGTCATGTACTCGCGTCGGACGAGCGTGTGCCCGTCCCCGAGGAGCTCGATCTGTTCGGCGAGGAGCTGCTGCAGGTGCGCTTCGACCCCGTCCTTGACGAGGCCCGGGTCGACGCCGAGATCGTGGTTCTCGTTGGCGATCACCTCGTACAGGCTGACCACGAGCTTGTCCTGCGTCTTCTTCTGCGTGACGGTCCAGACCTGCTGGATGCCGGCCTCGGTCTGCTCGTCCGTCGGCTCGCCGATCTCGATCGAGCACGGCGGGCTCATCCAGTTGAGCGGCTTGTAGCTGCCGCCGTCCGAGTGGACGAGCAGCGAGCCGTCGGCCTTCAGCATGAGGAGCCGGGTGGCCAGGGGGAGGTGGGCCGACAGGCGACCGGCGTAGTCGACGGAGCAGCGGGCGATGACGAGACGCACCCGGGAAGCCTAACGGGCGACGGGCCGCCGGTTCGCGTCGGCCGGTTCGGCGTCCGGCGTCCGCTCGCGTGCCGCACCCGATGCCAGACCGGCGGCGACGATGAAGACGAACACGATGAGCAGACCGTTCAGGAGGCCGAACTGCTCACCCGCGAACCCGATGATGGGCGGTCCGGCGAGGAACGCGACGTACCCGATGGTGGCCACGGCGCTCACCTTGGCGGCTGCGGTGCGGGGGTCGTCCGCGGCGGCGGACATGCCCATCGGGAAGCCGAGGCTCGCGCCGAGTCCCCAGAGCACCACGCCGACGATCGCGAGCGGGACGTTCGGTATGAAGATCAACATCCCGAGTCCGACGACGGCGACCGCTGCGCTGATGCGGAGCACAGGGACGCGCCCGAAGCGGTCGATGAGCGGGCTGCCGGCGACGCGGCCGACGGTCATCGCGGCGAGGAACACCGTGAGCACCGCGGAGCCCGAGGCGTTGTCGAGCCCGTGCCCGTCGATCATCGCGAGCGGCAGCCAGTCGTTGGCGGATCCCTCGGCGAGGGCCATGCCGAGCACGATGACACCGATGAGGAGCGTGGACGGCTGCTTCCAGACGGCCCAGCGTGAGACCGGGAGCGGCACGGGGGTGGTGTCGGTGGGCTCCGGTTCGGTGACCCGCTCGTCGCCGAACCAGCGGACGGCGACGAGCATCGCGATGCCGATGAAGACGCCGAGCACGACGAAGTGCAGCGCCACGGGGACCTCGAGGCGTTCGGCCAGTGCGCCGAGCCCGGCACCGGCGAGCGTGCCGAGGCTGAACGCGGCGTGGAACATCGGCATGATCGTGCGGCCGCCGAGTCGTTCGGCGGTGGCGCCGGAGACGTTCATCGACACGTCGGCGAGGCCGTTGCCGAAGCCGAACGCGATGAGGCAGACCCAGATGGCGGCGAAGCCCCAACCCGTGGTCACCGCGACGCCGGCCATCACCATGCCGACGACCAGGCAGACGGCCGCGATCTGCACGCCGTGCTTCGCACCGAGCTTCGCGACGATGTGTCCGGCGAAGGTCAGTCCGGCGATCGACCCGACGCTCATCCCGACGACGAGCAGCCCCATCTCGAAGGTGCTGGCGCCGAGCTCGTCGCGCACGCTCGGGATCCGGCCGAGCCAGGTCGCGATGCCGAGCCCCGAGAGGGTGAAGACCACGAACACCGCGGTGATCCACGCGCGGGTGCTGGGGGCCTGGCTCGTCCTGGTGACTGACGCCGTCGTCATGGTGCTGTTCCGATCGAATCGATTCGAGTGTGGTTCTCGGATACGCTAACCGGCGATGGACGACTCGGCAACACCTCGTGGCGCGTCGGGGCACACCGCGCCCGCCCGACCGACGCTGGCCGCGGTCGCGCGTGCGGCCGGGGTCGCTGCGTCGACGGCGTCGCTCGCGTTCAGCGGCAGCGGCCCGGTGTCCGAGGAGACCCGCGCCCGCGTGCTCGCCGTCGCCGCGTCGATGGGGTACGACGGTCCCGACCCCCGTGCGCGCTCGCTCCGCCGTGGCCGATCCGGCGTGATCGGCGTCGTGATGGACGAACGCCTGAGCGACGCGTTCCGCGACCCGGTGAACGTCCTGACGCTCGACGGCATCGCCGAGGTCGCCGGGGAGGCCGGGGCGTCACTGCTCCTCGTCCGCAGCCCCCTCGACGACGAGCGCGGCATGGGCCCGCTGGTCGACGCGCCGATGGACGCGGTCGTCCTGGTCGGCTGCAACGTGCGGGTCGATCCCGCCGTCGCCGTGCTCCGACGCCGTGGGATCCCGGTCGTCGCGATCGAGGCGGACGACATCGAGGGCGCTGTCCCGATCCAGCTCGACAACCGCGAGGGCTCGCGCCGTGCCGCCACGTTCCTCCGAGACCTCGGCCACACCGACGTCACCGTGGTCACGCTGCCCCTCGACGCCACGCACCAGCTCGGACCGATCTCCGATGCGCGCTTCGCGGCCGGTGCGGCGTTCACGACGATGGAGCGGCTCCGTGGCGTCAGGGGCGTGTTCCCGTCGTGCGTCGCGATCGAGGCCGGCGGCAGCTCGGTGGAGGCAGGGCGCGTCGCCGGGGAGTCACTGTTCGGCCCCGGCGGCACCCGCCCCACCGCGGTCATCGCGCAGAGCGACCTGCTCGCCGTCGGGGTGATCTCCTCGGCGCTCGAGCACGGGCTCCGGGTGCCGGAGGACGTCAGCGTGGTGGGCTTCGACGGCATCCACGTGGACGACAGCCTGCTGCACCGGTCGCCGATCCGGCAGCTGACCACGCTCGTGCAGCCGTTCGTGCAGAAGGGCCAGGCGGCGGCGCGGGCAGCGCTGGCGATGCTCGAGGGCGATGCGCCGAGTGGTGCGTCGTTCCGCTCCGAGCTCCGCGTCGGCGACACGACGGCGCCCCCGCGCGCGTAGCCGCGGCGTCCGCGGCGTCCGCGGCGTCCGCGGCGTCCGCGGTGCCCCGGGTCTCGCGCCCGCGTCCCGCCCGCTCTCTCTCCGCCCCCCTCCCCGGCCCGGGGCCCCGGGGCCCCGGGCCCCGGGGGCCGGGTGCTCGAGTGCGCAGAAGTGGTGACCGTGCAGGCCCGCAGGTGAACGTTTCTGCGCACTCGACCGTGCAGCCAGGCTGGGTCACGTGCACGGCGCGAGTGCGGAGGGAGCTGGCCGTCGAGTGCGCAGTAGTGATGACTGCGCAGGCCCGCAGGTGACCGTTTCTGCGCACTCGACCGTGCACCGAGGCCGGGCACGAGCCGGGGACGCGTGCGGCACGAGCCGGGCACGAGCGCGCGAGCACCCGTCGAGCGCGGAACGAGTGCGGAAGGAGCAGACGCCCCCCGCTCAGCGCGCCATCGCGACGGCGATCCACCCCGGGCGGTGTGCCCGCACGCCGAGCGTCACCGCGCGCACGCCGATGTACCCGAACGAGAACACCGCCCACAGCGCCGCGAGCCCGTTCCCGAAGACCCAGAGCAGCGGCAGGTACACGACGAGGTTCACGCCGCCGGCGATCGCGAGGTACCTGGCGTCCCCCGCGCCGATCAGCACCCCGTCGAGCACGAACACGTACCCGGCGACCGGCATCCCCGCCGCGATGAGCACGAGCACGACGGGCAACGACGACCGCACCGCCTCGGAGTCCGAGAACACCGGGCCCAGCACCCCGCTCACCGCCAGGGTCAGCAGCCCGAGCAGCACGCCACCACCGATGCCGAGCACCACGAGCCGCGTCGTCACGAGCCGCACCCGGTCGGCGTCACCGGCACCGAGCGCGTGCCCGACGAGCGCCTGTCCTGCGATCGCCAGTGCGTCGAGCGCGAATGCGAGCGTGCTGAACACCGTCAGGCCGACCTGGGTCGTCGCGAGCCCGACCGTCCCCAGCCCGGCGGCCACCCCGACGGTCGCGAGCATCGCCACGCGCAGCGATGCGGTCCGCAGGAACAGCCACGCTCCCGATCGCAGTGCCCGCGCCACACCAGAGGCACCCGGCCGCAGCGGAGCGCCCACACGCCGTGCCGCACGCACGGCGATCACCACGTACACGGCGGCCATCGCCCACTGCACGAGCACGGTGCCGGCGGCCGATCCCTCCACACCCCACCCGAACCCGTAGATGAGCACCGCGTTGAGGAGACCGTTCGCCACGAAGCCGATCGACGCCACGACGAGCGGGGTCCTGGTGTCCTGCAGCCCCCGCAGCAGCCCGGTCGACGCGGTGACGACGAGGATCCCCGGGAGGCCGATCAGCGACACGAGCAGGTAGGCGGTCGCAGCGTCGGCGACCGGGGTCGATGCGCCGAACAGCCCGACGAGCGGTTCCGCGAGCGGCCACCCGACGAGTGCCAGGACGATGCCGAGCCCGAGCGCGAGCCACATCCCGTCGATGCCGGCGTGCACCGCTCCGCGCCGGTCACCGCCGCCGAGCGCGCGCGCGACGGCAGGTGTCGTCGAGTAGGCCAGGAAGACGAGCAGCCCCGTCACGGTCTGCAGCACGGCACTCGCGAGTCCGACCGCCGCGAGCGGTGTCGCCCCGAGGTGCCCGACGAGCGCCGTGTCCGTCATCAGGAAGAGCGGCTCGACCACGAGTGCGCCGAGAGCAGGGAGCGCCAGCCGGACGATGTCGCGGTCGACGGCGCGGCGCGAGGTGGGCATCAGCACATCATGCCGCGGAATAGGCTCCGCCCGTGGACGTCTTCGCGCTCGTGCCCGGCGCACTCGGCATCGCGCTGAGCCCCGTCTCCGTCGCCTCGATCGTGTTCCTGCTCGGCCACCGGCGCGGGTACGGCGCCGCGGTCGCATGTGCGGCGGGGTGGATCGTCGCGATCGGGGTCGGACTCGTCGTCGCGGTCCTGGTGGGCGAACGTCTGCCCGCCGAGTCGTCCGACGGCCCTCCGGTCCGGGCGCTCGTCGCGCTCGGCGCCGGCGTCGTCCTGCTCGGGCTGGCCGTCTGGCAGTGGACGGTCCGCCGGTTGCCCGACGGATCACCCGCGAGCTCGCGCTGGTCGGACGCGATGGAAGCGCTCGATCCGTCGAAGGCGTTCGGGCTCGGCGTCCTCGGCTTCGTCACGAACGTCAAGGCGCTGGTGCTCGTCCTCGCCGCCGGGTTGTCGTTCGGTGACGTCGACCCCGGGCCGGGTGAGGCCGTCCTGGCCGGCGCGGTCTTCGTCGTGGTCGCCGGCTCCACCGCGGTGATCCCGATCGTGCTCGCGGTCGCGCTCGGTGACCGCGCCGAGCGGGCGATCGCCGGGATGCGCGCGTGGATCGCCCGGTGGGGCTCCACGCTGCTGGTGGGCGTGCTCGTCCTGGTCGGCCTGCTGCAGCTGGTCATCGGGATCGTGGGGCTGCTCGCCTGACGCGACGGCGCGCGCCGGACCGGACGGGAGGCCCTGGTCGCGTCGCGCGCGCACCGTGCGGTGCGTGGCGGAGCCGACCAGGGCCTCCCGTCCGACGGCGGGTCCGCCTCAGTCCGCGCGTGGTTCCGTCGGGACGCCGCCGGTGGCGGCGTGCGCCGACTCCGACGCTTCCGGTGTCGGCGGCTCCGTGCCGCGCGCCCGGCCGACCAGGTCCATCACGTGGTAGACGACGATCGCGGCCACGGTGCCGAGGATGATGCCGCCGAAGGACGCCTGACCGAACGAGAACGTGAAGTCCGCGATGCCGATGATGAGTGCGATGCCGGCGGTGAGCTGGTTCTTCGGCTTGGCGAAGTCGACGCGGTTCTCGACCCAGATGCGGATGCCGATGACCCCGATCAGGCCGTAGAGCGCGGTGGTCGCCCCGCCGAGCACCCCGGGCGGGACCGAGGAGATGACCGCGCCGATCTTGGGGGAGAGGCCGAGCAGGATCGCGACGATCGCCGCGACCCAGTACGCGGCCGTGGAGAAGACCCGGGTGGCGGCCATCACACCGATGTTCTCGCCGTACGTCGTGGTGGCGGAGCCGCCGCCGACGCCCGCGAGGACCGTCGAGATGCCGTCGGCGAAGAGGGCGCGCCCGGTCAGCGGCGTGAGGTCGCGGCCGGTGAGCTGTCCGACGCCCTTCACGTGGCCGACGTTCTCGGCGATGAGCGCGAGGACGACCGGCACGAACGCCAGGTAGATCGCGAGCTGTCCCGGGTCGAAGGCCGGTGCGGTGAACTCGGGCAGGCCGATCCAGGCGGCGTCGCCGACGGCGGAGAAGTCGACCTGGCCCGCGATGAGTGCTGCGACGTACCCGACGACCACGCCGATGACGATCGACAGCCGACCGATGAGCCCCTTGAACAGGACGGTCACCAGGATGATGGCGGCGAGGGTGATGACGGCGACGAGCGGCGCCTTCGTGAAGTTGTCGCGGGCCGCCGGGGCGAGGTTGAACCCGATGAGCGCGACGATCGCTCCCGAGACGACCGGGGGCATCAGGCGGTCGATCCAGCCGGCCCCCGCGAGGTGCACCACGAGCCCGATGACCGCCAGCAGCGCGCCGACGACGATGATCCCGGAGAGTGCGAGCGGGATCCCGCCGATCTTCGTCGCCGCACCGATCGGCGCGATGAAGGCGAAGGAGCTGCCGAGGTAGCTCGGCAGGCGGTTGCCGGTGATGAGGAGGAACAGGATCGTCCCGATGCCGCTGAAGAGCAGGGTCGTCGACGGCGGGAAGCCGGTCAGCAGCGGGACGAGGAACGTCGCGCCGAACATCGCCACGACGTGCTGCACGCCGAGACCGATGGTGCGCGGCCAGGTGAGCCGTTCGTCCGGTGCCACGATCGTCGTCGCCGAGACGGTCGCGCCGTCTCCGTGCAGCTTCCACGGGAGTCCCATGTCCATGACCGTAGTGGCAGCCGCCCACCTGCGCCGACGGCGGCAGGACGGTTGCGTCGGGATCACCGGGTGGACGGCAGGGGATCGGTGGCTATCGTGGAGCGCATGACCGACGTCGCAGGCACCACCGGAATCCAGACCGACGAACTCGACGCGAAGGTGCAGCCGAAGGACGACCTGTACCGCCACGTCAACGGGCAGTGGATCGACGCGACGCCGATCCCCGACGACAAGGCGCGGTACGGCTCGTTCACGGTGCTCGCGGAAGAGGCAGAGAAGGCCGTCCGGGCGATCATCGAGCGCTCCCAGCAGGCTCCGGCCGGGTCCGAGGAGCGCAAGGTCGGCGACCTGTACACCTCCTTCACCGACGAGTCGAAGCTCGAGGCGCTGGGGACGGCACCGATCGAGCCCCTGCTCGCCGAGATCTCCGCGCTCGGGACGAAGGACGACGTGCTCCGCATGGTCGGCCGGTTCGAGCGACTCGGGCTGCCGAGCTTCATCCAGCTGTTCGTCGACAACGACCCGGGTGACCCGGAGTCGTACGTCGTGTTCCTCGAGCAGTCCGGTCTGGGCCTGCCCGACGAGTCCTACTACCGCGAAGAGCGGTTCGGCGACATCCGTGAGAAGTACCGCGAGTTCGTCGCCGCGATGTTCCCGCTCGCCGGGTTCGACGACGGTGCCGAGCGCACCGAGCACGTCATCGCGCTCGAGACCGCCCTGGCCGGGAAGCACTGGGACAACGTCGCCACGCGCGACAGCCAGAAGACCTACAACAAGCTGCCGTGGTCCGAGGTGGACGCACTCGCACCCGGGGCGGACCTGCAGCTCTGGTGGGAGTCGATCGACGCTCCTGCCGGAGCGTTCTCGACCGTCGTCGTCCGTGAGCCCTCGTTCCTGACGGGTCTGGCGGAACTGCTCGGAGCCGAGTCGCTCGAGGCGTGGAAGGACTGGCTCCGCTGGCAGGTCATCCGGGCGTCGGCCCCGTACCTGACGAGCGCGTTCTCCGCCACGAGCTTCTCGTTCTACGGCACGGCACTCACCGGCGCCCCGAAGCAGCGTGAGCGCTGGAAGCGCGGCGTCTCCCTGGTCGAGGGCGCGATGGGCGAGGCCGTCGGCCGGATCTACGTCGACGAGCACTTCGACGAGACGTCGAAGGTCACCATGGACGACCTCGTCGCGCACCTGGTCGAGGCGTACCGGCAGAGCATCACGGCCCTCGACTGGATGACCGACGAGACCCGGACGCGCGCGCTGGAGAAGCTCGACAAGTTCACGCCGAAGATCGGGTACCCGGTGAAGTGGCGCGACTACTCGAAGCTGCCGATCTCCGCCGACGACCTGATCGGCAACGTCCGGGCCGTCGCCGCCTTCCAGGTCGACCGCGAACTCGGCAAGATCGGGAAGCCGATCGACCGCGACGAGTGGTTCATGACGCCGCAGACGATCAACGCGTACTACAACCCGGGCTTCAACGAGATCGTGTTCCCCGCCGCGATCCTGCAGTTCCCGTTCTTCGACGCCGCCCGTGACGCCGCGGCGAACTACGGCGCGATCGGTGCGGTGATCGGCCACGAGATCGGGCACGGCTTCGACGACCAGGGCTCCCAGTACGACGGCGACGGCCGACTCGAGAACTGGTGGACCGAGGCCGACCGGCAGGCGTTCGAGGAGCGCACGAAGGCACTCATCGCGCAGTACGACGCGCTGGTCCCGACCGAGGTCCCGGACGGGCACGTCAACGGTGCCCTCACGATCGGCGAGAACATCGGCGACCTGGGTGGCCTGTCGATCGCGTGGAAGGCGTACCTGCTGTCGCTCGACGGACAGGAACCGCCGGTCATCGACGGACTCACCGGCGCCGAGCGGTTCTTCCTGAGCTGGGCGCAGGCATGGCGGATGGCGATCCGCCCGGAAGAGGCCGCACGCCTGCTCCAGATCGACCCGCACTCGCCGACCGAGTTCCGCTGCAACCAGGTCGTGAAGAACATCGACGTCTTCTACGACACGTTCGGCGTGACCGAACGCGACGCGATGTACCTCGACCCCGCCGAGCGCGTCTCGATCTGGTGATGGTCGAGCCCGACGCGGCACCGTCCTCGCGGCGGCGACGCCACGACGGCGCCGTCGGTGCGGGGAACCGTGCCGGTGCGGGCGGCCGTGCTCGCGGGCGCCACCGCGGGGGTGGCGAGGAGCGGTTCTCGGCGACGGTCGAGGCCCTCGGAGCGCTCGCCTACGACGGTGCCGGGGTCAGCGCGTCCGTGATCGACACGTCGACCGGCCGCGCCCTGCTCGCGATCGACGACCGGCTCGTGCAACCCGTCGGGGGCCTCGGCCGTGTGCTGCTGCTCATCGAGGTCGCGGCACGGCTCGAGGACGGCCGGCTGCACGGCGACCGGCTGCAACGGATGGCTCGGGACACCGCGACCGGACCGGGGCTCTGGCAGTTCCTGCAGGAGCCGACCATGCAGGTCTCGGACCTCGCCACCCTCGTCGCGGCGACCGCCGACGCGTGGGCGACGAACGCACTGCTCTCCACCGTCGGAATCGACGCCGTGCGCGAGCGTGCCGAGTCGCTCGGGGTCGAGCGATCGGCGTTCATCGACCGCGTCCGGGACCGCCGTGGCCCTGACGACGCGCCGGACATCGCGGTCGCTGCGTCGGGGGAGCTCAGCTGGGTGATGCGTGGTCTGGCCCTCGGCGAGGTCGTCGACGAGGGCGTCTCGAACCGGGTGCTCGGGTGGCTCTCCCTCGCAGCCGACCTCTCGCTCGTCGCGGGGTCCTTCGGCCTCGACCCGCTGGCGCACCGCGCACTCGACCACGGCCTGCAGTCGGTCGCCGTGACGGGTTCCGGCCCGGGTATCCGTGCTGAGGCCGGAGTGCTCCGCGGCCCCGGTTCGAGCGTGAGCTACGCGGTCACGGTGACGTTCGAGGACGACACGCTCGACCGGCGCCTGTCGGTCGTCGAGGCACTGCGCACCATGGGTACCGAGGTGCTCGACGCGGTGCACGTCACCGCCACCCGCTGACGCGCGCCGGACGCGCGGCTGCCGCGCCACCGACGTGCCCGGCTGCCGCGCGCCCGCGACCCGGCCCCCTACGGAACCGAACGCGCGGGGCGGACGGTGGGCGGGCCTCCAGTCGGGGTCCAGGCGACAAGACCGTTGTCGTACGACAGCGACGCTGTCGCAATCACGCGCCTGCAACAGTTGCAAGCGCGAGGGTGCGACACGATCGGTGTCGTACGACAGCGGGTCTGTCGTTCCGAGTCCACACCGACGTGCCCGCCCCGCCCAACGCCCCCGCCCGCCCGGCTCAGCGGTGCTTCTTCGCCGCCTTCGCGATCTTCTTGCCGAGCTTCTTCCGTGACTTGCGGGCGTGCGGGTCGTTCCACATCTTGCGGGCCGTCTCGCCCTTGGACTGCTTGATCACGGTGCGGTTGGCTCGCACCCCGAACCAGAAGCCGATGAGCACGATGGCTGCGATGACGATGATGCGGTTGCGCATGGTCTGTCCTTTCGGTGGTCCGGCCGGTCAGCCGGTGAACTGTCGTACGAGGTCCGTGATCACTGGCCCGATGTCTCCGGCCCGGTCCGCTGAGCCGATCGCGACCGCGAACAGCGGGTAGACGGTCACCACGACGGCGACGATCACCGCGAGGACGACCGGTACCCATGCCGCCACGCTACGACGCCGGGTCACGGCGAGGATCAGCAACGCCAGGACGACGATGCCGCCGAGGACGGTGACGAGTGTGACGCGGACGACCGGGAACGGCACGAGGCCGGCGGTGGTCCCGGTGACGCCGACGAGGAACCCGACGAGCGGCAGGAACGCACCCACGAAGAGCAGGAGGACGACGAGCACGCCCACGACGGTCGCGATCCAGACACCACGGGCGCGAGGCGGACGTTCCCGACCGAAGCGACGCCCGCGGCGGCCGGACCAGACGGTCATGCTCGGGTGTCCGGCTCGGTCGCTGCGGCTTCGGTGGCCTCCGCGGCGTGCGCGGCCGCGTCGGCCATGTCGTCCGCGGCGCGCTTGGTCGCGTCCACCGCGTCATCGACGGCGTCGGAGCCGGCCACACGGGTCCGGTCGATGGTGTCAGCGGTCGACTCGCGCACCTCGGCTGCGGCGTCGCGGGCGCGGTCAGCGGTCTCGGACGCGGTGTCCCGCACCTGGTCGAGCGCAGCGGCGGCGGCCGCTCGGGTCTGGTCGGCGGCGACGCGAGTCCGGTCGGCGACGTCGGCCCCGACCTCGCGCGCCTTCGCTGCCGCGTCGGCTCCGACCCCCTGCGCCTTCGCAGCCGCATCGGTCGCTGCGTCCTTGACCCGCTCGGTCGCCTCCGCCGCCTTCTCGCGGACGGCGTCGACCGCTTCGGAGACCTTCGACGGCTCGTCGTCGAACGGGCCGTGCACGTCGGTGACCCGGACGTCGACCGTCGCGGGCTGTCCCGCGACCTGGGCGACGGCGTGGGCGACCTGCGCGCGGACCTCCTCGGCGACCGTGGTCACGCGTTCGGGGTAGGTGACGACGAGCGACACCTGCACGTCGAGCGTTCCATCGGCGTCGTCCACCTGCACGCCGAGGGCGCTGGCGGTCCGGCCGAGGCGGGAGCGGACCTGGTCGGCCGCGCGTTCGAGCACGCCACCCAGGTGGTGCACGCCGTCGACGCCGATCGCGGTGACTGCTGCGGTGCGTGCTGCGACGGTGAGGACGCTGGCGTCCTCCGGCAGCGGCTCGGTCAGCGATGCGGGCAGGGCCACATCGGTGACGTGGGTGCGGGCGTGTGTCTCGTTCTCCATGAGGTCCTCCTCGGTCCGGACAGGAGACGACGGGGCACCCGCTGGCGGATGCCCCGTCGTCGTCACTGCAGCTGCCTAGTTCTTGAAGACGTCCTTGACGTCCTCGCCCGTCTGCTTGACGTTGGCGGCGGCCTGGTCCTTCTTGCCCTCGGCGACCTTGGAGTCGTCGTTGGTCGCGTTGCCGAGGGCTTCCTTCGCCTTGCCGGCGATGTCCTGGGCGGCGTTCTTGATCTTGTCGTCGAGACCCATCAGGGTTCCTTCCTTCGGTGGGCGGGAGCGCCCGTTGCGGTGGTGAGCGTGGGCCGGGAGGCCCGTGGTGCGTCCGGCGGTCGGCCTCAGCTGACCCTGGTGGTCGCCTTCGCGAGCGCCGAACGGGTGCCGCCGGTCAGGTGCACGAGCACCGGGACGGAGCGGCCGAGTGTGCGGTCGAGGACCTCGAGAGCACGGTCGACGGCGTCGAGCACGGCGACGGCGTCGCCGCCGCGTCGCACGGCGACCCGGATCCGTGCCGCGCGCTGCCGGCGCACCTGGAAGACGTCGACCTTCGAGCCGACGACGTCACGGACGCCCTTGAGCTCGTGGTCCACGACGTCGCGGACGAGTGCCACGTTGATGGTGACGGCGTCGTCGCCGGAGCGTTCGCGGACGGCGACGGAGGTCCCGCCGCCTCCACGGGTGAACACCCACACGAGGGCGAGGACGATGACCACGGCACAGGCCACGGCGACGATCCACAGCGACGCCGCGGGGACGTCGAGGCTGCGCGGGATCGAGAGGTACGGGTCGACGGCATCGCGGACGGCCGGCAGGACACCGGCGCCGATGGTGATACCGACGACGATGGCGACCAGTCCGAGGACGAACAGGATGATGCGGTTCAGGGTGCGGTTGCTCTTCGTCATGACAGCGTCCCTCGTTCTGCGAGTGTGACCTTCACGCGTCGGCCGAAGCGTTCGTCGAGTCGGCCGAGCCGTTCGGTGACCGCTGCGCGGACGGCGGCTTCGTCGACCGGGACGCCCGAGACCGGGACGACCCTGACGTCGGTGCGGTTGCCGCGGGAGCTCGCCGAGGTGTTGCCCTCGGGGACCCCTGCTGCCGATCCGGCGGCGTTGGCTGCGGTGGCGGCGATGATGCGGGTGTCGATGACGACGGCTCCGCGGTCGTGGGGCACGGGCGAACGGTGCTGTCGACCGCGCTTGAGCGCGAGGACGACGAGCACGACGCCGAGCACGACGAGGACGACCGCGATCACCTCGGCGATCGTGACGAACGCCGCATCGGGGCGGAGTGCCGTGTCGACGACCGTCTGCGGGTCGGCGAGGAGGGGTGCCGCGCCGACCGCGCGGAGGACCGACTCGGTGCCGATCCAGGCCGCGACGAGCACGAGCACCACGAGCGCGACCGACACGGCGGTCGACCGTGAGCGGTGCACGCTCCGGCGACGGATGCGTCGTTCGACGGCGTTGCCGCCGACGGAACTGCTGCTCATGACGATCTCCTAGGCGACGCGGGTCTCGCGCTCACGCACGATCCCGGTCAGTTCGATGTGGGCACTGCCGACTCGGCGCCCGGTGAGGGCGCTGACCCGGTCACGGACCTCGGCCGCGGCGGCCGTCGCGCGGCCGACGAGGTCGTCGGCCGCCGCGATCGGTCCCGTGATGTCGAGGGCGAGCGACCCTTGGTGGTCTCCGAGTCCGACGTGGACCCGTTTCGCCGGGGCACCGAGGTGCTCGGCTGCGACGGCGCGCGCGCACGAGGTCAGGGCCCGCGCCGTGATCTCGACGCGGCCCGCGACCTCCGGGCCGCCGGTCACCGGGAGCTCCGGCGCCCGGTCAGCACGTCGGTCAGGGCACCGCGGTCGATGCGTCCGGACACGAGGGCGGCCACGAGGGCACCGACGAGGGCGAACACGACGACGAGGACGAAGCCCCAGAAGCCGAACTGCAGTGCGACGACTGCCAGGATGGCGCCGATCAGGGCGCCGCTGATGGTGGTGCTCATGCGACTCGCGCTTCCTTCTTCTCGTCATCGTCGTCGTCGTCACCCGGGATGAAGACGTCCTGCACGGTCACGTTGATCTCGGTGACCTCCATGCCGACGATCTGCTCGAGCGCACGGCTGACCGACGAGCGGACGCCCTCGGCGACCTGCTGCAGCGGCACCGGGTACTCGGCGACGATCACGATGTCGGCCGCGACCTGCTTCTCGCCGACCTCGACCTTGACGCCCTGTCCGAGGTCGCGCTGGCCGATGGCGTCGCGGATGGCGCCGATGGCACGGGCTGCGCCGCTGCCGAGGGAGTGGACGCCGTTGACCTCACGGGCGGCGATGCCGGCGACCTTCGAGACGACGGTGTCGTCGATGACGGTCTTGCCCGTCGTGGTGCCCGACGTGGCCGGAGCCGTCCGTGCGGCCGTGGTCGCTGCTGCGGTGCCCGGGGTGGTGGTCGTGTCTGCCATGGTTGCTTCCTTCCGTGAGTCCCGCCAGGTGATCCCAGCGGTTGCTGTTCACGGATGAGACGGGCTGACCCAGACAGAAGTCACACGGGATCACTGCTTCTCAGAGAAGTGCCAGACAACGGTCGATCGGGGGACAGGCTTGTCCCCCCGCAACACGGAGGGCTCAGGGATCGACGCGGATTCCGTCCGCCTGCGTGCGCTTCCGGACGCTCCGGTCGGACACGGCTCGGACCGCACGGACGCGGGCCATCGGCGTCGTCCCGAGCTCGCGTTCGAACAGCTGTTGCAGCCGTCGCGGCTGGAGCCCCACCGCGCGGGCGATGCCCGCGACCGTGAGCGGTTCGGCGGCATGGGCGTCGATGAAGGCGAGCGCACGCCGCAGTCGCGGGGACGGTGTCTCCGAGCCGGGAGCGGCGGCGTGGACCGCTCGGACGGTGGCGCCGGGGGACTCCTCGAACCGGTCCCGGTAGGCGGCAGCGAACCGCCCGCCGTTCGTGAAGCCCCATGCCTGCGCGACCTCGGTGACGCACCCGGGGTCGGCGGTCCGCAGGAGTTCGCTCCGCACCCCGTCGAGGCGCTGGTCTCGGAGGAAGCGGCTCGGTGTCTTCCCCAGCGTCCGCAGGAAGACGTCCTGGAGCCCGCGTTCGCGGAGGCCCGCGGCGTCGGCGATCGTCCCGACGGCCGGCCGTTCGCGGGCGTGCTCCTCGATGAACCGGATCGCGTCACGCAGTCGGCTCGCCAGGGGCACGTCGTCGCCGCGGTCGCGGAGCGGGAACGTGTCGAGGACGACGACGGCGAGCCGCCGGTTGAGCGCGGTGCGCATCGGTCCCCGGACCCGGTCGTCGAGGAGCGCCGGCCCGAGCTCACGGATCAGGCGACGGAGTGGTTCCCGGCGTGCGACGACGTCGTCCTGTTGATCGAAGAGCAGCGGGCCGTCCGGCAGCAGGAACCCGAGCTCACGGCCGACCGAGCGGAGGAACCGGTCGGCGATGTGGACGCCGTTGTAGAGGGTGTCCTCCGACTCGAAGCGGTACGCCTCCGACGCCGAGGCGATGTAGGGCGCACCGGGGAGCACGACACGGGTGCGGTCCGCGAAGTGCATCTCGAGGTGCCCACGCGTCAGCCAGAACACGACGTGGTCGTCCCGCGGACCGATCACCCCGCTGCGACGCCCGCCGGACGCGTCCATGGTGCGCAGGGAGAGGTCGTCGTCGCCGATGACCGAGTACTCGTACCGGGTCCCCGGGGCCACCGTGGTGTCCGAGGCGAACCCGGACCCGCCGTACTCGGAGGTGAAGATCGCCGTGTAGCCGCTGCCGTCGACGTTCGAGAACCGCTCGCGGCGGAACCCCCTGGACGACGTCGTGCTCACGAGGACATCATCACATCAGCGGTCAGGAAGACGCCTGTCCATCGGGCACGAGCGCCTGGACGGACAGGAGCTGCGCCTGTGCGTCGTCGCAGGCGGTGTAGTCGGTGTCCGCGACGAAGAGCGACGCCTTCGACCCCGGCGGGTAGACGCGGAACCCGTCCGGCGTCCGTGGGGAGCACGCCGCGTCGGAGTAGTTGCCCGCCTGCCCGATCTTCAGCGGTGCGACGGCGGTCTGTCCGGGCGCGAGTGTGACCGTGGGGTGCGGGGATCCCGTGTCCTGCTCGGCGGCGGCGCCGATCTGGGTGCCGTTGCCCCCGCCGACGAAGGAGACGCCCGGCCACCCCTGGAGCGTGCAGCTCGCGGATCCGGTGTTCTGCAGGGCGAGGTGCACGACGACGCTCCCGGCTGCACCCCCGCTCCCGGGCTGGATCGACGCGGCGAGGTCGCCGGCTGCACACTGCCCGGAACCGCCGGCCGACGAGCCACCGCTCGACGATCCGCTGTCACCGCCGGCCGACGCAGCGGCCGACGGCGCAGGCGAGGTCGACGGGGTCGGCGTCGCGGTGACGGTCTTCGTCGCGGTGGCGGTGGCCGTCGCGGTGTCGCTCCCGCCGGACGCGCACCCGGCGAGGGCCCCGACCGCCAGGATGCCCACCGCCCCGAGCATGATCACGGTTCCCTTGCTGGACTGCATGACGGCAGGTAACCACCGCAGGAGACGATGCGTCCCGGTATCCACTCAGGGACCGCGAGCACACTCGCGCCGTACGGCACCGTTGCCGTGCACAGGACCCGGAGGACGGACCATGGCAGGCAAGCACGAACAGATCCGAGGCGACGGAGACCGCGCGGACGGCGTCGAGCCGGTCGCGGGGGCGTTCGTCGACAGCGACATCCCCGGCGAGGACCAGCCCAGGTCGAACGAGCCGGTCGGCGAGTTCGTCGCGAGCGACATCCCCGGCGAGGACGTCCCCACGACCACGGGCACCGACGGCGAGTACGTCGAGTCGGACATCCCCGGCGAGGACGAGCCCCGACCGTCCGGCGAGGTCGGGCACTACGTCGACACCGGCAGCGGCACCGACGACACAGAGAACGGCTGAGCCGCGCACGGCTGAGCCGCATACGGCTGAGCCGCGTACGGCTGCGGGCTAGTCGATGAGATCCGCCTGCGTCAGCAGGCGGATCGTCTCGACACCAGCCGGCGGGCACCGGTCCCGGTCCGCGGAGGTGACCCACTCGACCTCGTCCACCTCTGCGGAGGCGACGGGCGTGGCGGAGTCCAGCGGACCTCCTGGCCGGACCAGGAAGAGGGTCATCGCGACCATCGTCCCCGGAGCTTGCCCGTGCGCCGGCTCGGTGACGACGGCGAACTCGTCGACGTCGGCGGCGGTGAGCTGGAGACCGGTCTCCTCGAACGCCTCCCGCACCACGGCCTCGACGTCGGTCTCGTGTGCCTCGGCCTTGCCGCCAGGCAGGTAGAGCACATCGCGCTGTAGCGCTCGCACCATGAGCACGCGCCGGTCACGGACCAGCAGCAGCGCGCTGACGCGCAGCGTGGGAGCGTCGGCCGGGAGGCTCAGCTCGCGTCCGCCTCGTCGTCGCGCACCGGGGCGGTCCGGTCCGCCAGCGGCACGACGGGGGTGGGGAGGTCCAGTTCCGCCTCGGGTTCCGGGCGCACTCCGTAGAGGGCCTCGAGCGCGCCGACGAACTCCTCGCCGCGCCCTGCGCGACCCAGCTCGCGTGCGCGGACCGACGGACGGTGCAGCAGGACGCCGACGAGGTGCCGGAGCGCCCGCTCGGTGTGCTCCGCCGACTCCGGGGTGCTGTCCCCGCGTCGGTTGGCGCGGTCGATCTCGTCGTCGAGGATGTCGAAGACGTGCTTCCGGAACGCCACGAGCGCCGGGGTCGTCGACTGCTCGAGCGCCTGCGCACGGAAGCGGGACACGGCGTCGTCGACCATCGCCCTGGCTTCCGACTCGGCGTTCAGCTCGGAGATGGGCGCGTGGATGCTGATGGTCTCGAGGTCGAGCAGCTCGACGCCGTCGACGTGCGTGGCGTCTGGGTCGACGTTGCGGGGGAGCCCGAGGTCGATGACGATGCGCCGGACCCCGTCGTCGAGGTCGGCCGGCTCGATCACCGGGACCTCGCTCGAGGTGCAGGTGATGACGACGTCGCTCGTGGCGATCGCCCGGCGCAGGTCGTGGGCGGCGACGAGGTCGTGCTTCGCGGCGAACCACGGGGCGCGGCCGGACGGCGAGTACACCTGGATGCGCTCGGCTCCGCGGTCGCGCAGTGCGGCGATCGTCGTGGCCGCGTAGCTGCCCGTCCCGACGAGGAGCACGTTCGTCTGCGCCCAGTCGGTCACGCGGGACGACGCGAGTTCGAGGCCGAGGCGCACGAGCGAGCGACCGGCCGCCCCGATGCGGGTGCGGGTCTTGACGCCGCGGGAGGTGTGCGCGGCTTCCTGGAAGAGCCGCTCGAGGTCGGAGGTGGTGGTGCCGTTGGCGCGCGCGTCCTCGAGCGAGCGGCGGACCTGTCCGGAGATCTCGGTCTCGCCGATGACCACGGACTCCAGGCCGCTGGAGACGGCGAAGAGGTGCTGGACGACGTCCTTGCCGCCGAGCACGGAGACGGAGTCGAGGACATCGGTGCCGGCCAGTCCGCTGGCGCTGGCGACGGCCTCGACCGTCGCGGACACGGCGGAGTCGCTGTCGCCGGCGATGTCGAGGTAGGCCTCGAAGCGGTTGCAGGTCGCGAGGACCACGGCACCGTCGAGGACGTCCGACTCGGTGACCAGTCGGGAGGCGGCCGCGGGGGCGCCGATGCTCAGTCGCTCCAGGAGGTCGAAGCTGGCGTTGCGATGCGACGCCGTGAGACAGATGAGCACGTACTCCATGGTACCGCGCTCGATGGGAGAATCGTGCGGTGACCGACGCATCCACAGCCGCACTGCCCGCAACGCACCCGCTCGCCGACGGTCGCACCGCCCGATCCCCGCTGGTCAGGGCCCTTCGCGGGGACCGCCCCGAGACGCTGCCGGTGTGGTTCATGCGCCAGGCCGGACGGTCGCTCCCCGAGTACCGCGAGCTCCGCGTCGGCACCGCGATGCTCGACGCGTGCCTCGACCCGGCGATGGCGTCCGAGATCACGCTGCAGCCCGTCCGCCGGCACGGGGTGGACGCCGGCATCTTCTTCAGCGACATCGTCGTCCCGATCAAGCTCGCGGGTGTGGACGTCGAGATCGTCCCCGGTCGCGGCCCGGTCCTCGGTTCCCCGATCCGCACGGCTGCTGACGTCGACGCGCTCGAGTCGCTCGACCCGGCCGCGCTCGCACCGATCGCCGAGGCCGTCCAGCGCACCGTCGCCGAACTCGGGAGCACCCCGCTCATCGGGTTCGCCGGTGCCCCGTTCACCCTCGCGGCCTACCTGGTCGAGGGCGGCCCGTCGAAGGACCACATCCGCGCCCGCACGCTCATGCACGCCGAGCCGGAGACCTGGTCGCGCCTGCTCGCCTGGGCGGCCGCGGTGTCGGGGACGTTCCTCCGCGCCCAGGTACTCGCCGGGGCATCGGCCGCACAGCTCTTCGACTCGTGGGTCGGGTCGCTCTCCCGCGCCGACTACCTCGAACACGTCGCACCGCACTCCGCCGCGGCGCTCGCGCACGTGGCCGACCTCGGCGTCCCGCGCATCCACTTCGGTGTCGGCAGCGGTGAGGTCCTGCGGGACATGACGACCCTCGGCACCGACGCGGTCCAGGTGGACGCGGTCGGCGTCGACTGGCGGCTCCCGCTGGACGAGGCCGTCGCCCGCGTCGGCACCGGCGTCACCGTGCAGGGCAACGTCGACCCGGCGATGCTCTCCGCGCCGTGGGAGGTGCTCGAGGCGCACGTTCGCGACGTTGTCCGTCGCGGTGGCGCTGCACGCGCGCACGTCGTGAACCTCGGGCACGGTGTCCCGCCGGAGACCGACCCGACCGTGCTGACCCGCCTGGTCGAGCTCGTGCACGCGCTCGGGGACGGAACCGACGTCGCCGGGAGCCCCGCGTGACGGAGGCGATCGTCGTCGGCGGCGGGGTCGCCGGGCTCGTCGCCGCTCGTGACCTCGCCAAGGCCGGGGTGCACGTGGTGCTCGTCGAGGCCTCCGGCACGTTCGGCGGCATGGTCCGCCGGCACACCGTCGCCGGCATCGACCTCGACATGGCGGCGGACTCGTTCGCGACGAGGACCGACGCCGTGTCGACGCTCGCGATCGAACTCGGCCTCGGCAACGACGTCGTCGCGCCCGACCCCCGGGGTGCGTGGCTCATGACGCGCACCGGCAGGGTCGCCCCGATCCCCGCGACCGGGCTCCTCGGCATCCCCGGCAGCCCCATGGCCGCCGACGTGCTCGCCGTCGTCGGCCAGGGCGCCGCCTTCCGGGCCCAACTCGACTCCCTCATCCCGTCGCCCGTCGGTGCAAAGGCCCCGTCGCTCGGCGAGCTCGTCCGGAAGCGGATGGGCGCGAGGGTCCTCGACGACCTCGTCGTCCCGATCGTCGCCGGTGTCCACTCGACGCACCCGGACGACCTCGACCCCGACCGTGTCGCACCGGGACTCCGAGCCGCCCTGCAGCGCGAGGGCTCCCTCGCCCGCGCCGTGCTCGCGCTCCGGGAACGTGCGACGGCCGGCTCCGCGGTGCAGGGCATCCGGGGCGGGATCGTCCGGATCGTCGACGAGCTCGTCCGTGACATGGAGACGTACCGGGTGGACGTCCGGCTGCACACCCGTGCGACTGCGATCGAGCGCGCTGCGGTCGAGGTGCAGGGGGCGGACGGCACCACCGAGCGACTCGTCGCCGACCACGTCCTGTCGGCGGTGCCCGACCCGCACCGACCGGCGGCACCGACCCGCACCGGCATCGAGCTCGTCACCCTGGTGGTCGACCAGCCCGCCCTCGACGCCGGGCCGCGCGGCACCGGGATGCTCGTGCACCCGGATGCCACCGGCGTGCGGGCGAAGGCGCTCACGCACGCCACCGCGAAGTGGCCGTGGCTGGCCGATGCCGCCGACGGGCGCCACGTCCTGCGACTCAGCTACGCCACGTCCGCAGCCCACGCGGCGGACGTCGGGACGAGCCTCCCGATCGACCCGCGGAGCGAGACCGGCGTGCGGGCGACGACGGACGCGACCACCCTGCTCGGGACGCCGATCGCCCCGGAGGACGTCGTCGGAGCAGCCCGCGTCCTCTGGAACGGTCCGGACGGCGGCGCCTCCGGCCTCGCCGACGGCGTCGTCGGGATCGGGGAGGGGTCCCGCGGTCGGGGGCTCGCCGGGATCGTCGACGGAACCAGGTCCGCCGTGCGGGGTCTGCTCGGTTCCTGAGCGGACCGCCGACCTCCCGAGGGCTACTGTTGGTGGAACGCCGACACATTCCGTTCGGCGCATGACCACCGCACACTGACTCAAACGGAGGAACCATGCGAGGCAGGCTCCTGTTCGTCGCCGGCGCAGCACTCGGGTACGTCCTGGGATCGCGAGCCGGACGGGCGCGGTACGAGCAGATCAAGACCGTCACCGGCAAGATCTGGAACAGCAACGGCGTCCAGCAGGGCGTCCACACCGTCGAGGAGTTCGTCGCGGACAAGACGCCCGACGTGGCCGAGTTCGTCGGTGAGCAGACCAAGAAGGTCGTCCGCAAGGTCGGCCAGAAGAAGGACGCCCAGGCCTCATGACCGACACCCGTGACCGGAAACCGCGATCGCTGTTCGGTCTCGTCGGGGACGTCCCACAGCTCGTCAAGAACCTCGTCAAGGGTGAGATCGCGCTCCTCAAGGCCGAGCTGGTCGGCAAGGCGAAGGTCTTCGCGATCGCCGCGGGGCTGCTCATCGCGGCGCTCGTCATCGTGCTCTACGCGATCGGCGTGCTGCTGACGGCTGCCGTGATGGGCCTCGCGACGGTCATGCCCGCATGGCTGGCTGCGCTGGTCGTCGCCTTCGTGATGCTCGTCGTCGCCGCGATCCTCGGACTCGTCGGCTGGAAGCGCTTCAAGAAGGGGCTGCCGATCACGCCGAAGCGCACGATCGACAGCGTGAAGAACGACATCAACGCGGTGAAGGGCATGGGCAAGAAGCCCACACCAGAGACCCAGCACGCGTCCCGCAAGCCGGACGTCGGCGGCCGGTTCTGACGCCCGTACCATCCCCGGAGGAACCCGTGACCGACCAGCACCCCCACGACCAGCTCGCCGACGACGTCGCCGCGACCCGTGCCCAGCTCTTCGACACCCTCGACGCGATCGAGGACAAGCTCAACGTGCCGAAGCAGATCGGCATCGCCGCGTCGAAGGTGAAGCGCGGCGCGCAGGAGAACCCGGTGCCGTACCTGGCCGGGCTCGCAGCGGGCGTGGCAGTGGTCGGGGGTATCGTCGTATCGGTGCTCCGACGGCGGTAGCGCTCGCCGCCGGACGGGGAGCGGCGTTCCCCCTTGCAACCGATAGGACAATGGACGCATGAGTTCCACCGTGCCCACGCACGAGCCGTCTGCTGACTCCGGGATCGACCCGAACCTCCTCACGGCGTACGCGCTGTGGGCCGTGTTCCGCCGGCCCCTCGGCCCGATCCACACCGTCGGTGACGACGCCGTGGCCGAGCTCGACGCCGTCGTGACCGCCGCCGCCGACCGTGGCGTGACCATCCGCGGGTTCTACGACGTCTCCGGCTTCCGTGCCGACGCGGACGTCATGATCTGGCTGCACGGCGACGACGCGCAGGCGATCCAGGCCGTGCTGCGCGAGATCCGCCGGACCGGGTTGTTCCAGGACGCCGAACCGGTGTGGCACGCGATGGCGATGCACCGCGAGGCCGAGTTCAACAAGCGACACACCCCCGCGTTCCTCCGCGGCAAGGACCCGGAAGCGTGGATCACGGTGTACCCGTTCGTCCGCTCCTACGAGTGGTACCTCCTGCCAGAGGAAGAGCGCAGCACGATGCTCCGCGACCACGGGATCGCCGGCGCGAAGTACCGCCGCGTGCTGACGAACACCATCGCCACCTTCGCCCTGAGCGACTACGAGTGGATCCTGCCGCTCGAGAGCCCCGACCTGGTGGACCTCGTCGACCTGATGCGCGACCTGCGTTACACCGAGGCGCGCATGCACGTGCGCGAAGAGGTCCCGTTCTTCACCGGTCGTCGGGTGACGACCGCCGAGCTGCCGGAGGTCCTGTCATGACCGACACGTCGAAGATCACGAACGGTCAGCTGGTGATCGCCGCGACCCCCGCTGCCGCGGACGGCCCCGAGCACGTCGAGACGCCGGTCGCCTACGACGCCATCCTGCTCGCCGGGTTCGGCGGACCAGAGGGCCAGGACGACGTCATCCCGTTCCTCCGCAACGTCACGCGTGGCCGTGGCATCCCGGACGAGCGGCTCGAAGAGGTCGCGCACCACTACCGCCACTTCGGCGGGGTCAGCCCGATCAACGCCCAGAACCGTGCGCTGAAGGCCGCGCTCGAGGCCGAGCTCGCCGCGCGCGGGATCGACATGCCGGTCCTCTGGGGCAACCGCAACTGGGCGCCCTACCTCGAGGACGCCTTCACCGAGGCGGCCGAGCAGGGCCACACCAAGCTCATCGCCATCGCCACGAGCGCCTACTCGTCGTTCTCGAGCTGCCGGCAGTACCGCGAGGACTACGCCCGCGTGCTCGACGCCACCGGCCTGATCGACACGATCCAGGTCGACAAGGTCCGGCAGTTCTTCGACCACCCGGGCTTCGTCCGTCCGTTCGTCGATGGTGTGCGGGACGGCATCGCACAGGCGATCGCCGAGAACGACGGACTCGACGTCGCGAACGAGCTGCAGATCCTGTTCTCGACGCACTCGATCCCGTCGACCGACGCCGCCAAGTCCGGTCCGGACTTCCGTGGCTTCGGCGACGGCGGTGCGTACGCCGCCCAGCACGAGGCCGTCGCACAGGTCGTCCTCGACCAGGCGTGGGCGGAGCTCCTCGAGCAGCCGGAGCACGCGCACCTGCAGGGCACGACGAAGCCGGCGTGGAAGCTCGTCTACCAGTCGCGCTCCGGCCCGCCGACGCAGCCGTGGCTCGAGCCCGACATCAACGACTACATGAACGAGGAGCTCAAGGGCGGCCCGACCCGCGCGGTGCTCATCGTGCCGCTCGGCTTCGTGAGCGACCACATGGAGGTCATGTGGGACCTCGACGAAGAGGCGACCGAGACCGCCGAGGAGCTCGGCTTCTGGTCGATCCGCACGCAGACGCCCGGCGTCGACCCGGCGTACGTCGCCGGCCTCGTCGACCTGGTGCTCGAGCGCGTCAACGGCACCCCGACCGCGGATCGTCCGCACATGACGGACATCGGCCCCTGGTACGACGTCTGCCGTCCGGGGTGCTGCGAGAACGAGCGTGCCGGGTTCAAGCCGGCGGCTGCCGGGCTCGCACCGTGACCGACGAGCAGCCAGCCGCCGGTGGCCCGACGCCGATCCGGCTCGGGACCCGCGCCAGCCGGCTCGCGGTCGCGCAGTCGCAGGACATCGCCGACCGCCTGTCGAAGGCGGCCGGTCGTCCGGTCGAACTCGTCACGGTGACGAGCGAGGGCGACACGAACCGTGCGTCGCTGGCATCGCTCGGCGGTACCGGCGTCTTCGCCAGCGCCCTGCGCGAGGCCCTCGTCGCGAACGAGGTCGACGTCCTCGTGCACTCGCTCAAGGACCTGCCGACGGCGCCGTACCCGGGGCTCACGATCGGCGCGGTGCCGAAGCGTGCCGACGCCCGTGACGTCCTGGTGGCCCGGAACGCCGCCACGCTCGACTCCCTGCCGGAGGGCGCGAAGGTCGGCACGGGGTCGCCCCGCCGCGTCGCTCAGCTCAAGGCGAAGCGCCCAGACCTCGAGGTCGTGGACATCCGCGGCAACATCGACACCCGCATGGGCCGCGTGGAGGACGACCTCGACGCCGTGGTGCTCGCCGCCGCCGGCCTCGGCCGCATCGAGCGACTGAACGAGGCGACCGAGCTCCTCGACCTCGGGTTCTGGCCGAGTGCCCCCGGGCAGGGCGCGCTCGCGGTCGAGATCCGTTCGGACGAAGTCGACCGGAACCTCTTGGCTGCGCTCCGGAAGATCGAGCACGCGGCGACGCGACTGACCGTGTCGGCCGAGCGTCGGGTCCTCGAGAAGCTCGAGGCGGGCTGCTCCGCACCGATCGGCGCGACGGCCATCGTCGACGCCGAGATGCTGCTCGTCTCGGCCACGGTCTACCGACCGGACGGATCCGAGTACCGCACCGCGTCGCACGCCGCCGTCCTCGACGGCTCGGCGCAGGAGCGTCTCGCCGACGCGCTCGAGGTCGGTGACCGCGTCGCGGCCGAGCTCCTCGAGAACGGTGCCGCCGACCTGGCGGACATCGCGACGTCGTCGGAGTAGCCACGGACACCCGGGCGTCCGTCGTCGTCATCCCGCGGGGTGGCGGCTGGGGCGACCGTGTCGCCGCGGCCGCGCGCGAGCGCGGGCTGGACCCACGGATCGTCCCGTTGATCTCGTCTGCGCCCCCCGTGGATCCGGTCCCGTTGGAGACGGCGGCCTGGAGGCTCGGATCGCCCTCCGCCGCCGGTGACGGAACCAGCGTGGCTGGTTACGAATGGATCGTGGTGACCAGTGCGACGGCGGTGCGCGTCCTCGCCGGACGCGTGGCGGTCCTCCCGTCGGGTGTCCGCGTGGCGGCGGTCGGTGACCGCACCGCCCAGGCCGCCCGCGATGCGGGCTGGGCGGTCCACCTCGTCCCGGAGGACGCGTCGGCGCGCGGGCTCGTCGACGCGTTCCCGGACGTGTCCGGCGCGGTGCTCTTCCCGCGGTCGGACATCGCCGCTCCCACCGTCGTCGACGGCCTGCGCGCCCGCGGCATCGACGTGGACGACGTGGTCGCGTACCGTACCGTGGGGACCGGTGACGAGCCGGTCTCCCTCGACACGGTGCCGGATGCGGTCCTCGTGACGAGCGGCAGCGTCGCCCGCGAGATCGCCCGCCGGATGACCCCGCTCGACCCCCGCACGCTCGTGGCGTGCATCGGCCCCGGAACCGCCGCCGACGCCCGCGCCGCGGGACTGCCCGTGCACGTCGTCGCGCCGGCCCGCTCCGCAGAATCCCTCCTCGACGCCGTCGTCGAGATCCTGAACCAGAACGCCCCCGAACAGGAAGGCACCTCAGTGACCGGCCGCTTCCCCCAGGTCCGCCCCCGCCGACTCCGCGCCACCCCGGCGATGCGTCGTCTGGTGGCCGAGACCCGTCTCCACCCGTCCGAGCTCGTGCTGCCGATGTTCATCCGCGAGGGCGCCACGTCCGCGGTGGACATCGCGAGCATGCCCGGGGTGCAGCAACACTCGCTCGACTCGTTCCGGCGTGCGCTCGTCGACGCCGCCGACGCCGGGATCGGCGGGGTGAACCTGTTCGGCGTGCCCGTCTCGAAGGACGCGACCGGTTCGGGTGCGACCGACCCCGACGGCATCCTCAACGTGGCGATCCGTGTCGCGCGTGAAGAGGTGGGTGACGCGCTCGTCGTGCAGTCCGACCTGTGCCTCGACGAGTTCACTGACCACGGGCACTGCGGTGTCCTGGCCGCGGACGGCAGTGTCGACAACGACGCGACCCTGCTGCGCTACCGCGACATGGCGGTCGCCCAGTCCGAGGCCGGCGCCGAGCTCGTCTGCATGAGCGGCATGATGGACGGCCAGATCGCCGCCGCACGTGACGCGCTCGATGCCGCGGGGTACACCGGCACCGCACTCCTCGCGTACGCGGCGAAGTACGCGTCGGCGTTCTACGGCCCCTTCCGCGAAGCCGTGTCGTCGTCGCTCGTCGGCGACCGGCGGACCTACCAGATCGATGCCGCGAACGGTCGCCAGGGTCTTCGCGAGGTGGCTCTGGACGTGGACGAGGGCGCCGACATCGTGATGGTGAAGCCCGCGATGAGCTACCTCGACGTCCTCGCGTCGACCGCTGCGACGTCGCCGGTCCCGGTCTGGGCGTACCAGATCTCCGGCGAGTACGCGATGATCACCGCGGCGGCGCAGAACGGCTGGATCGACCGCGACGCCGCCGCGATGGAGTCGCTCGTCGGCATCAAGCGCGCCGGCGCCGACGCGATCCTGACCTACTTCGCGGTCGACATCGCCCGCACGCTCCGCCAGGAAGGCATCTGATGACGACCGCAGCTTCTCCCATGACGAACGGCCAGCTCTTCGGCCGCGCGAAGAACAGCATCCCCGGCGGCGTGAACTCGCCGGTCCGCGCCTACGGTTCCGTCGGCGGCACCCCGCGGTTCCTGGTGTCCGCGAAGGGGCCGTACGTCACCGATGCCGAGGGGCGCGAGTACGTCGACATGGTCGCGTCGTGGGGGCCCGCGATCCTGGGGCACGCGCACCCGGGCACGGTCGAGGCCGTCCAGCAGGCCGCCGCGCGCGGGCTGTCGTTCGGTGCGTCGACCCCCGGGGAGACCGAGCTCGCCGAACTCGTGAAGCAGCGGGTGTCGGTCGACGGCGACGGCCCCATCGAGAAGCTCCGACTCGTGTCCACCGGGACCGAGGCCACGATGACGGCGATCCGGCTCGCCCGCGGGTACACCGGTCGGGACCTGCTCGTGAAGTTCGCCGGGCACTACCACGGCCACTCCGACTCCCTGCTGGCCGAGGCCGGATCCGGCGTCGCGACACTCGCGCTCCCGGGGAGCGCCGGCATCACCGCGGAGACGGCGGCGCAGACCCTCGTGCTGCCGTACAACGACCTCGACGCCGTCCGCCGCGCGTTCGACGAGCACTCCGAGCGCATCGCCGGCGTCATCGTCGAGGCCGCCGCCGCGAACATGGGTGTGCTCGCGCCGGAACGTGGCTTCAACCGGGCGCTCGCGCAGATCGTGCAGTCGCACGGCGCGCTGCTCATCGTCGACGAGGTCCTCACCGGGTTCCGCGTCGGGGCTGCCGGCTGGTGGGGGCTCGAGGCGTCGAAGGTCGTCCCGGACGGTGCCGGGTGGAAGCCCGACCTCATCACGTTCGGCAAGGTCATCGGTGGCGGCATGCCCCTCGCCGCGCTCGGTGGTCGTCGCGAGGTCATGGACTTCCTCGCCCCGCTCGGCCCCGTGTACCAGGCGGGGACGCTCTCCGGGAACCCGCTGGCGGTGGCCGCCGGGATCGCCACACTCCGTGCGGCGACGGCATCGGTCTACGAGTCGCTGAACCGGACGGCGTCGGTGATCTCCGCGGCGACGTCGGAGGCGCTGTCGGCCGAGGGGGTCGCGCACACCGTCCAGCGCGCCGGGAACCTGTTCTCGTTCGCGTTCTCGGAGCAGGCACCGCGCGACTACGACGACGTGCGGGCGCAGGACACCTGGCGGTACGCGCCGTTCTTCCACGCGATGCTCGATGCCGGTGTGACGCTGCCGCCGAGTGTGTTCGAGGCGTGGTTCGTCACGGCCGCCCACGACGACCGTGCCGTCGGGCGGGTGCTCGACGCGCTGCCGGCTGCGGCGAAGGCGGCTGCAGCGGCCACGGCCCCCTGATCGCTGGTTGGATGGCGGCATGCAACTCGCCGAAGCCCTCATCGAGCGGGCCGACCTGCAGAAGCGCATCGAGCAGCTCCGCGCCCGGATCGCGGTGAACGCCCGCTACCAGGAGGGCGAGGAGCCGGACGAGGACGCCGCTGCGCTCCTGGTCGAAGCCGAGTCGGCGATCGATGCGCTGGAGTCGCTCGTCGCCCGCATCAACGCGACGAACTCCGCCACCGTGCTCCCCGACGGCACGACCGTGACCACGCTCTTGGCGCGCCGTGACGCCCTCCGGCTCCGGCACGCGCTGGTCACCGGCGCGGCGGACGCGACGACCGGTGGTGGCTCGTACCGGCAGATGCGCAGTGAGCTCCGCACGTTCGCCGCGCTGCCGACCGCGGAGCTCCGGTCACGTGCCGATGCCCTCGCGAAGGAGCTCCGCGAGCTCGACGCGACGATCCAGCGCACGAACTGGGAGGTCGCCCTGGCGGACTGACACGACGAGCACGCGGTGCGTCGGTAGGCGGACCGGGGCGGGTACGGACCCGATGGACCGGCGGGTGATCCGGTCCTCTGTCGGCGCCGTGGGCAGCGCCAGGCGCAAGCCGTGCACATCGCAGCCCAGCACCGAGCACCGGTGACGGCGTACAGGGCACATCGCAGAACCGCGTACCGACCGGACCACCGAGGGTGGGACAGGGGACAGCACCGCTTCCCGGCTAGGCCGAGCGTCGAGCGTGCCAGCGCCCTTCTGCGCGCACGATGGCGAGCGGGAAGTCGAATGCGTGCGACACGGCGGACGACGTGATCACCTCGTCGGCGTCGCCCTGTGCGACGGCGGCACCGTCCCGGAGCAGCATCGCGTGGGACGTCGACGCCGGCAGGTCCTCGAGGTGGTGCGTGACCATCACGCTGCCGAGGTCCGGGTGCCGTCCGCGGAGGGCGTCGATCGTCTCCAGGAGGTGCTCGCGGGCGGCGACGTCGAGTCCCGTCGCCGGCTCGTCGAGGAGCAGGAGCTCCGGCTCCGACATCAGTGCTCGGGCGATGAGCGCACGGCCGCGTTCGCCCTGGGACAGGACCGGCCACCGGGAGTCGCGACGTGCCGTGAGTCCCACCGAGGCGATGTGCTCCTCGGCACGTGCGATCTCGTCCGCCGTCGGCTCCCACCGCATCATGAGGTCCGTCGTCCCGGTCAGCCCGGTCAGGACGGTCTCGAACACCGTCAGCGGGGAGAGCATGCGGTGCCGGGGGTCGACGTGCCCGATGTGCTCGCGGAGTGTTCGGACGTCGACCCGGCCGAGCCGCGATCCGAGGACCTCGACCGTGCCGGCGGTGGGGTGCCCTGTCGCCCCGAGAACGGCGAGCAAGGTCGACTTGCCAGCGCCGTTCGGTCCGAGCAAGGCCCAGTGCTCGCCGCGCCGGACCGTGAGGTCGATCTCGCGCAGCAGATCCCGGCCGGACCGCGTGACGCGGACCGCCGTTGCGCTGATGAGGACGTCGCCGTTGCTGTTCACGACTCCATCGTGGCGGACATCAGGCGAGCGCACCGCCGCTCGCCTCGAATGCACGAGCCTGCACGGTGTGCTCCTGCACGGTGCCGGCCAGGGAGCGGATGACCGCGCCCGCCGCATCGCCGTCTCGCTTCGCGATCGCCGCGCGCAGTGGCTCCACGAAGAGCTTCACGTCCCAGAACATTCCGCTCTGCTGCGTCAGCGTCAGGAAGTGGGCACGCGGGAGCAGTGACGCGGCGAACTGGTCGAGCAGTTCGTTGCCCGAGTGCTTCACGAGCAGGGTGATCACCTCGCCGACGCGCTCGGTGAGCTCGCCACGGCGTTCCTGTTCCGCGGCGACGCGGATGGCCTCGAGGGCGTCGACCAGATCGGCGGCTCCGGCATCGTCGAGCGCCGGGACCGACCAGCGGGCGGCGAGCTCCGTGAAGCCGGCGAGCACCTGGATCGCGTCGTCGAACTGTTTCGCGGTCGGTGTGGCGACGCGTGTGTACCGGTTCGCCTCCATCTCGACCAGGCCGAAGTCGACGAGCTTGGCGATCGCCTCGCGGATGGGCGTACGACTGACACCGAGCCACCGCACGAGTTCGTCGTCGTTGAGGCGCTCGCCTGCCTGGAGCGTGCCGTCCTGGATCGCAGCGAGCATCTTCTCGAGCACGACGTCCCGCAGGAGCTTCCGAGGCGAGTTCTCGACGGTGGACTTCGGGACCGGCATCCGGGTGCTCCTCACATTGCGGCGTTCGGATTTCCAATCCTAACGTGTCAATATGCAAGCGTTTGTAGAATAATGGTATTGCAGAACGTCAGTACGATGTATCGACGATGGTCCGACCGTGCACCTGCCCGGCGACGATCGACGGCCCGAGCGCGATCGCCTCGGAGAGACCGACCGTGCGGGTGACGGACGCGAGCAGGGTCGGGTCGAGTTCGCCGGCGAGCAGGTTCCATGCCCCGCGCCGGAGCGCAGCCGGAGCGTCCACCGAGTTGATGCCGAGCAGCGACACCCCGCGCAGGATGAACGGCAGCACCGTCGTCTGCAGCTGGACGTCCTGGGCGAGCCCGCAGGCCGCCACCGCCCCACCCCAGCGGGTCGAGGCGAGCAGGTTCGCGAGCGTCGCGCCGCCCACGCTGTCCACCGCGCCGGCCCACACCGCCTTCTGCATCGGCTTGCCGCGCTCCCCGAGCGGTCCACGGTCGACGACTTCCGTCGCACCCAGCGCCCGGAGCGACTCCGCGTTGCCCGGACGGCCGGTCGAGGCGGTCACGCGGTACCCGCGCCCGGCGAGGAGGGGGATGGCGACCGAACCGACGCCGCCGGAGGATCCCGTCACGAGGACCGGGCCGTCCGACGGGTCGACGAAACGTGCGAGCGCCAGCACGCTGAGCGCCGCCGTGAACCCGGCGGTGCCGATCGCGGCGGCGAAGTCCTCCGGCACCGAGTCGGGCAGCACCACGAGCGACGCCGACGGCACGACCGCCCGGGTCGCCCACCCGCCGTGTCGCGTCTCACCGGCGCCGGCGCCGTTCAGGACCACGTGGTCGCCGATCGCGACGTCGTGCACGCCCGGGCCGAGCGCGGAGACCGTCCCGACCACGTCGATCCCCGGTACCAGCGGGTCGATCCGAGCGACGCCGGGGTCACCGGCCAGCGCGAGCCCGTCCTTGTAGTTGACGCTGGAGTACGAGACGTCGACGAGGGCTTCGCCCTCGCCGGGGTCCGCCACGTCGACGGACGTGACGGCGGGGGCACTGGAACTGGAGACGAGGACGGCGCGGGTCACGCGCCGAACGCTACCCCGAGCCTCCAGTCAGGGCTCGACCGGAAGGCCGGACCGGACCGGAGGTCACCCGAACAGGATGGCGGCCTCGTCGAACCGCGACTGCGGCACGGTCTTCAGCTCGCCGAGCGCGTCCTCGAACGACACGTGCACGATGTCCGTGCCACGGAGCGCCACCATCCGCCCCCAGCGTTCCTCGACCACGGAGTCGATCGCCGCCAGACCCAGGCGCGTCGAGAGCACCCGGTCGTACGCCGTCGGGGTGCCGCCGCGCTGAATGTGGCCGAGCGTCGTCGCACGTGTCTCGATGCCCGTCATCTCCTCGATGAGCGGTGCCAGGCGCTCGCCGATGCCCCCGAGCCGCGGACGGCCGAAGGCGTCGAGCCCGCGCTCGGAGTGCGCGTTGTCCTCGTGGTCGGGGACGAACCCCTCGGCGACGACGACGAGCGGCGCGCGGCCGCGGTCGTACGCGGACCGGACCCAGGACGCGATCTGTTCGAGCGAGGTCTTCTGCTCCGGGATGAGGATCGCGTGCGCACCGGCCGCCATGCCGGACTGCAGTGCGATCCAGCCGACGTGCCGGCCCATCACCTCGGCGACCATGCAGCGCGAGTGCGACTCGCCGGTGGTGCGCAGGCGGTCCATCGCCTCGGTCGCGATCTCGACCGCGGTGTCGAACCCGAACGTGTAGTCGGTGGCGCCGAGGTCGTTGTCGACGGTCTTCGGGACGCCGACGATCTTCAGTCCGGCATCGGTGAGCCGCTTCGCCGCCGCCAGGGTGCCCTCGCCGCCGATCGCGATGATGGCGTCGATGCCGTGGCGCTCGAGCATGCGCTCGATGTTCTCCACGCCGCCCTTCTCGCCCTCGAACGGGTTCGTCCGGCTCGTCCCGAGGATCGTGCCGCCCTGCTTCGCGATGCCCTGGATGTCCTTGCGGCCGAGCGGGACGATGTCGCCCTCCACGACGCCGCGCCAGCCGTCGCGGAAGCCGACGAACTCGTGGCCGTGGATGGCGATGCCCTTGAGGACCGCGGCACGGATGACCGCGTTGAGGCCGGGGCAGTCGCCGCCGGAGGTGAGGATGCCGATGCGCATGGTGGGACTCCGATGTCGGGTATGTGGATCTGGTCCCATCTTGGCCGACGGTGGTTTCGCTTACCATCCCTGTCATGCGCCTCGCCCGTCTCGACCCGGCTCCGACCGGCGGCGTGCGACGGTTCGACACGGTCTACCGGCCAGGAGGCCCTGTGCACGTGGCCGCGACGCTCCGGCCCCTGCAGCGCGGCTCCGGCGACCCCGCCTTCCGGGTGGTCGGCTCGGACGTGTGGCTCGCGTTGCGGACGCCGGAGGGGGCGACCTCGGTGGCGATCCGGCAGGCCGGGGACACGATCGGGATCTCCGCGTGGGGGGACGGCGCGGAGTGGGCGGTCGAGCACGGACCGGACCTGGTCGGGCGTGGCGACGACTGGTCCGACCTCGACGTGTCCTCGCACGCGTTCCTCGCCGACGCCCGGCACCGGCAGCCGGGGCTGCGGTTGTGCCGGACGAACACGGTCGTCGCGATGCTCGTGCCGGCGATCATTGAGCAGAAGGTCACCTCCCGGCAGGCATGGGGTGCATGGCGGTACCTGTTGCGCAAGTACGGTACGCCCGCACCCGGGCCCGCCCCCGTCGGGATGATGGTGCCGCCGTCCGCCGCCGAGTGGGCGAAGGTGCCGAGCTGGGAGTGGCACCGAGCCGGCATCGAGCCCGGGCGCTCGGCAACGGTCATGCGTGCCGTGAAGGTCGCCCCGGCCCTCGAACGGACGCTGTCGCTCGGCCGCGGGGGCACCGTCGTCGCCGCCCGGCTGCAGTCGATCCCCGGCATCGGGAAGTGGACCGCTGCCGAGACGGCGCAGCGCTCCCACGGCGACCCGGACTCCCCGAGCGTCGGGGACTTCCACGTGCCGGCGCTCGTCGGGTGGGCGCTGACGGGAGGCCCGGTGGACGACGACGGCATGCTCGAGCTCCTCGAGCCCTGGCGCGGGCACCGCGAGCGGGTCGTGCGGCTCATCGGCGGCAGCGGTTTCCGGAAGCCCGCGTTCGGCCCCCGCATGACGATCCAGGACCACCGCCACCACTGACCCCGCGGTGCCCGCGTCCCCGCTTACCGCTTCGCACCCCGCCGCGAACATCGCGCCCCGACACGACGGGGCGCGATGTTCGTTCGGGGGCGCGACAAGATTTCGCCCGCCGGGTAGGGTCCGGTTATGGGGTGGTGGATCGGAGCCGCGGTCGTGTTCGTCGGCCTCGTCGTGTTCTGGGTGTGGATGGCGAAGTTCACCGACCTCGGTGCTCGCTCGCGGGCCTTCGAGCAGAGTGACCAGGAGCTCGCCGACGCGCTGCGCGAGGCACAGCGCGGTCAGGATCAGGCGAACTTCTACCACCACCGCTGACCGCTCGGGAACCGATGAGCGCCCTCACCCTGATGGTGCGGGGCGCTCACCCGCCCGGGGCTACTTCTGCTCGGTGCCGTCGGGGTTCACGACGTACCAGACCCCGCCGACGCCCTGCCCGGCGACGTCGCCCGGCTTCGCGTCCGCCGCGTAGGTGTAGATCGGGCGACCGTCGACCGTGACCTGGAGCTTCCCGTCGACGCCCGTGATCGTGCCGACCTCGCCCGTCACCCCGGACACGGCGGGCTTCGCCGCGTCGGACTCGATCGCCGGCCAGGCCGAGGCGCACCCACCTGAGCAGGTGCTCTTCCCGGAGCCCTTGACGTCCTCGTCGTAGAAGTACGCGGTCATGCCCTTGCCGTCGACCACGACGGTGCCGAGCGAGGTGGGCGCGGTCGCGATGCCGTCGTCGGCACCGTGCCCGCCGCCGCTGTCGCCGCCCTTGTCGTCGGTGCCGTACGCGTCGCCGGACGACGACGACGAAGACGACGGCGACGAGGACGACGGCGACGAGGACGACGGCGACGCCGCCGAGCCTCCCGACGACGCCGACGACCCGGCCGAACAGCCCGCGAGCGCCAGCGCCGCGAATGCGACGCCCGCGACCAACAGCACGGAACGGGTGGAACGTGTGGTGCGCATGGGTGACCCCTGTCCTGCGGAGCCGAGCCGGGCCTCCCGGCATGAGCGGTCCCGCTCACCGGTGACACGGGTCGGCGGACCGGATCGTTCGATCCCGACCCGGATTGAACGATCCCGCTCCCTGCGTCGTTTCCCGGACATGAGGACTCGGACCAAGGTGCTGCTCGGGATCGCCGCAGGCGTCGTCGTGGTGGGAGCCGCCGGTGTGATCGGCGGACCGATCGTCTACGCCAACCTCGTGAACGGCTCTGCCGACGCGGCGCCGACGCTCGCCCCGACCGGCGGGGCGACGCTCGACCCCGCCGATGCCGACGGCAGCTGGCAGGCGGGCAACGACTCCTTCGCCGGGTACCGGGTGCACGAGGTCCTCCGGGGCCAGGATGTGACCGTGACCGGACGCACGAAGGACGTCGACGCCACCGCCACCGTGGCCGACGGATCGCTCGATCGTGCGACGGTCACGGTGCAGGTCGCGTCGATCTCGACGCCCGAGTCCGCCCGCGACGAGTACTTCCGCTCCCAGGCCCTGCAGACCGATCGCTTCCCGACCGCGACGTTCCGGGTGACCGAGCCCGTCGACGTGCGGGCGGCGCTCGCCGGAACGGAGCGGGACGTGACCCTCCGCGGCGACCTGACCATGCACGGCGTGACGAAGACGGTGGAGGCGGACGCGCAGCTCGGGGTCGACGGTGACGGGCACGTCCAGGTCGCCGGGTCGATCCCGGTCACGTTCGCCGACTACGGCGTCGACGCGCCCGACCTCGGCTTCGTGAAGGTCGACGGCTCCGGCGCGGTCGAGTTCTCCCTCGAGCTGACGCGGTGACCGTGGGGGAGCGTCCCGCCGACGAACTGCTCGTGGCGCTGCACGCCGAGCACGGGGACGCGCTGCTGCGGTACGTGCGGCACCTCACCGCGGACCGAGCGCTCGCCGATGACGTGGTGCAGGAGACCCTGGTGCGGGCGTGGCAGCGACCAGCGGTGCTCGAGCGCGAGCCCGATGCTGCTCGGGCCTGGCTGTTCACCGTCGCGCGGAACCTGGTCGTCGACGACGCCCGCTCCGCCCGGCACCGACGCGAGTTCGGGACGGAGACCCCGGTCGACGAGGTGCAACCCGACCGGACAGACGCGGTGCTCGACGGCATCGTCGTCGCCGACGCACTCGCAGCACTCTCACCCGAGCACCGGCGGGTCGTCGTCGACGCGTACTGGCTCGGCCACACCGTCCCCGAGATCGCCCGCCGCCACGGCATCCCCGAGGGCACCGCGAAGTCCCGCCTGCACTACGGCCTCCGCGCACTCCGACTCGCACTGCAGGAACGAGGGGTGACCCGATGACCGAGGACCGCTACCGGGACTGGGACGCCGCGTACGTGCTCGGTTCGCTGCCGAGCGACGAGCGGCTCGAGTACGAACGGCACCTGGAGACCTGCGCCGCGTGCCGCGCCGCCGTCGCGGAGCTGGCCGGCATGCCGGGGCTGCTCGGTCGGTTGCCTGCCGAGGACGCCGTCGCCATCGCGGACCCGGACGGGAGGCCCGACCCGGCTCCGGCACGCCCGCTCGCCACGGTGGCGCACCGGGTGAGGACCCGTCGTCGCCGCCGCCGGGTGCTGGTCACCGTCACCGCGGGGCTCGCCGTCGTGGCCGCCGTGCTCGGCGGGGTCGCGATCGGCGCAGCACGGGTCGGTCCGGCTCCGACGTCCGTCTCCGCGGGGTCCGAGCGCTACGCGATGTCGCCCGTCGCGGCCGCCGGGCTGCGGGTGGACCTCGACGTGACCCGGAAGGCCTGGGGGACCCGGTTCGACTGGGGCTGCACGTACGGCGGCCGCGACTGGGGGAACGGCAGCAGCGTCATGTACGACCTCGTCGTGGTGCGGAAGGACGGCACCGACGAGACCGTGGCGTCGTGGACGGCGTCCGGGCGCTCGGCTGCCGGCCTCGCGGCGGCGACGGACGTGCCGCTCGGCTCGATCGCGTCGGTCGAGGTCCGGTTGCACGGCGACACGAGGACCCTGGCGACCGTCCGGATCTGAGGGTCGTCCTGGTCAGTCGTGCACGGGGTCGACCGGGCCGAGCGCGTCCTGGACCCGGGCGCTGACCGACCGCAGCGTGTCCGCGTCGTCGCCCACGGGCTTCCAGAACAGCTGCTCGAGTGCGGCGGTGTGCGCGCGGATCCCGGCGAGCACCGCGCGGCGGCCGTCCGGCGTCATCACGACCCAGCTGCCGCGGCCGTCCGTCGGGCAGTCCGCCCGTTCCACCAGGCCGCGTGACACCATGCGCGTGACCTGGTGACTGACGCGAGACTTCTCCCAGCCGATGCCGGCTGCGACGTCCCGCACACGCAGTCGGTGGTCCGGCTGCCGGTGCAGCCCGATCAGGATCTCGAACTCCGGGATCGAGATGCCCGCGCCGTGCTGGACGGCGTGGTCGAGGGCGCGGTCGAGACGTCTCCACACGTCGTGGTACGCGTCCCAGGTGGCCCAGTCGTGGCCGCCATCGCCCTGCTTCGACATGCGAGCAAGCGTATCCCGCTGACACATCGCTGACTGTTGGCCAGCACTCGGCGCGCTCCGAGGTGAGGTCGGTGCTGCGGCATACGATCAGACCATGCCGAGCGCCCGCCTCCAGGACTGCACCGACGACGCCGTGGCGCTCGTGCGACGCTGGCTCGCCGCATCCGCGGGGGTCAAGCCCGATCCGGGTGCGGCCCGGCTGGCTGGCGTGCTCCGCGACGAACAGGGCCTCGACTTCACGTTCGGCTTCGTCGACAAGGTGATCCGCCCGGAAGACCCTCGCGTCGCCGCACGGAACCTCGAGAAGGTCAGCCAGGACGTCCCCGACTTCCTCGCCTGGTACCTCCGCGGCGCGGTCACCTTCGGCGGCGGCTTCGCGACGATGGCGCCGTGGGCCGTCATCCCCACGGCACGGAAGATCCTGCGCCGGATGACCGGCCACCTCGTTGTCGACGCGACCCCGGCGAAGCTCGGTCCGGCGCTCGCCAAGATCGGCGGCGACGGCACCCGGCTCAACGTGAACCTGCTCGGCGAAGCCGTCCTCGGCAGCGCCGAGAGCGACCGCCGGCTCCAGGGCACGATGGACCTCCTCGCGCGGGACGATGTCGACTACGTCTCGATCAAGGTCAGTGCCGTGGTCCCGCAGATGTCGATGTGGGCGTTCGACGAGACCGTCGACCGCGTCGTCGACCGCCTCGTGCCGCTCTACCGGCTGGCGGCGTCGAGCCCCACGCCGAAGTTCATCAACCTCGACATGGAGGAGTACCGCGACCTCGACGTCACGCTCGCGGTCTTCCAGGAGCTGCTGGGGCGCGAGGAGTTCCTCGGCCTGCACGCCGGCATCGTGCTGCAGGCGTACCTGCCGGACGCCGCGGGAGCGCTCGAGTCGCTGACGTCCTGGGCGATCGCCCGCCGGGCACGCGGTGGTGCCCCCGTGAAGGTCCGGCTGGTCAAGGGTGCCAACCTCGCGATGGAGCGCGTCGAGTCGATCGTGCACGACTGGCCGCTCGCGACGTGGGGCAGCAAGCGCGAGACCGACACCGCGTACCTCCGGATGCTCGACACCGCCCTGACGCCCGAGCGCACCGACGCCGTCCGCATCGGCGTCGCCGGGCACAACCTCTTCGACCTCGCGACCGCGTGGGTGCTCGCCCAGCGCCGCGGGGTGACCGACGCCGTGGACGTGGAGATGCTCCTCGGCATGGCCGCCACGCACGCCGACGCCGTCCGCGCCGACGTCGGACAGATCTTCCTCTACACACCCGTCGTCCAGCCGGACGAGTTCGACTCCGCGATCGCGTACCTGGCTCGGCGCCTGCAGGAGAACGCCAGCCCCGAGAACTTCATGTCGGGCGCGTTCGACATCGACCACGACCAGGACGTGTTCGACCGGGAACTCGCCCGTTGGACCGCGTCCGTCGCGGCGCTCGACGACCCGGTCCCGGCGACGAACCGCACGCAGGACCGACGACGCCGCCCGGCCGAACCCGGCCCGCGCGACCACTTCGACAACGTCCCGGACACCGACCCGGCGATCCCCGCGAACCGAGCGTGGGCGGCGGACGTCCTCCGCCGCGTGCCCCGGTCGCAGCTCGGCAGCCAGACCATCCGCGGCGCACGGGTCCTCGACCGCACCAAGCTCGAACGGATCGTCGGCAGCACCGCCCAGGCCGGCGTGAACTGGGGCCGTCAGGATCCCGGTGACCGCGCCGAGCTGCTCGACCTGATCGGGCACGAGCTCGAGGTCCGGCGCGGCGACCTCATCGAGGTGATGGCGGCCGAGACCGGCAAGACCATCACCGAGGCCGACGCAGAGGTCAGTGAGGCGATCGACTCCGCCCACTACTACGCCGACCAGGCTCGAGGGCTCGCGTCCGTCACCGGTGCGCGGTACGTGCCCCCGCGACTGACCGTCGTCGTGCCGCCGTGGAACTTCCCCGTCGCGATCGCCGCCGGTGGGGTGCTCGCCGCGCTCGCCGCCGGCAGCGGGGTCGTCCTGAAGCCCGCCCCGGAAGCGAAGCGCTGCGGTGCCGTCCTCGCCGACGTGCTCTGGGACGCCGGAGTCCCGCACTCGCTGCTGCAGCTCGTCGACCTCGACGAGGACATCCTCGGCCGACAGCTGATCGCGCACCCGGCCGTCGACCGCATCATCCTCACCGGGGCCGCCGAGACCGCCAGGTCCTTCACGTGGTGGCGTGCCGGGCTGCCCCTCACCGCCGAGACCAGCGGCAAGAACGCCATCGTCGTGACGCCGTCGGCCGACCTCGACCTCGCCGTGCAGGACGTCGTCCGATCGGCGTTCGGGCATGCCGGCCAGAAGTGCTCCGCGGCGTCGCTCGTCATCCTCGTCGGGTCCGTCGCCGAGAGCGAGCGGTTCCGTCGGCAGCTCGTGGACGCCACCAGGACGCTCCGGGTCGCGTGGCCCGACGATCCCACGGCGCAGATGGGTCCGCTCATCGCCGAACCGAAGGGCAAGCTCCGCACGGGTCTGACCGAGCTCGGCCCGGGGGAGTCCTGGCTCGTGCAGCCGGTCCCGCTCGACGACTCCGGTCGGCTCTGGTCGCCCGGCATCCGCGACGGCGTCCGTCCCGGGAGCGACTTCCACCAGACCGAGTACTTCGGCCCGGTGCTCGGGATCATGCACGCCGAGACCCTCGACGACGCGATCGCGATCCAGAACGGCACCGACTTCGGCCTCACCGCGGGGATCCACTCCCTCGACGTCGACGAGGTGGCCGACTGGATGCACCGCGTCCAGGCGGGCAACCTGTACGTGAACCGCGGCATCACCGGGGCGATCGTCCGACGCCAACCCTTCGGCGGGTGGAAGCAGTCCTCAGTCGGTACGGGTACCAAGGCGGGTGGTCCGATGTACGTCGCGACCCTCGGGCGCTGGGAGCCGACACCGCGCAAGGTCCACAAGAGCATCCAGCTGCACGGTCTCCCGCCGCGGGTCACCGCCGTGATCGAGGCAGCACGCAGCGGACTGACCTTCGAGGAGTTCGACCAGGTCCGGGCCGGTGCCATCAGCGACGTGCAGGCCCGCACGGAGCAGTACGGCGTCTCGCACGATCCCTCGGCGCTCGTCGTGGAGCGGAACGTGCTGCGCTACCGCCCGCAGTCGATCATCGTGCGCCAGTCCGAGGATGCGTCGAGCGGGGACCTCATCCGCGCGCTCGTCGCCGCCACCGCCGCGCGCGCACACATCCTCCTGAGCACGGCGCGGCCGTTGCCCGGTCCCCTCACCCAGCTGTTCGCGTCGAGCAGGTCCCCCCTCGACGTCGTCGACCACCTGGTCGAGTCGGACGAGGAGTTCCACCGTCGCGCGGCATCGGGCGACGTCTTCCGCGACAGCTGGTCGAGCCCGTCCGACGAACCGGAAGACGCCCTCGACGTCGTCCTGTCACAGGGGCGCGAGCGCCCGAAGCACACGGCCTTCGGCGGACCTGGCGCGCGCATCCGCCTGCTCGGCGGGGACGCCCTCGCGCTCGAGGAAGCGCTCGGTGCCAGCATCGACGTCGCGATCCACCACGCTCCCGTCGTCGAGTCGGGGCTGATCGAGATGCTGCCCTACCTCCGCGAGCAGTCGGTGTCGATCACCACGCACCGCTTCGGCGACGTCGACCGCGAGTTCGCCGAGCTCCGCGTCTGAGCGTCAGCCGCGGCCCGCGAGGTCGATCAGCGCGAGGAGGCCGGCGGGATCCGGTGCGTACCCGGGCTCACGCTCCGAACGCCGTGCGCCGTACAGCTCGTAGGCGCGGAGCGCCGTCTCCGGCTCCAGCCGATCCGACGTGAGTGCCGCCACCTCGGCCGCGCGCGCGTCGAAGGGAGTGGCGACCCGGTGGTGGACGGTCCCCGCTGCCAGGTCGGCGGCGCGCATCGACTCGACCAGTGCCTCCCGTCCGATCCCCAGGACCAAGCCGCGTGGCGGCGAGGGCCGCGTCGAACCGCACGGCGTTGTCGACGGGAGGCTCCGGCAGGACGAGCGTCGACCCGATGGCCGTCAGGTCGACCCGACGGCCGTCACGGGTGACCAGGCGGAGCACCTGCCCGTCGTCCGTGACGGACTCCTGCCAGGCCCACAGCCGGGTGTCGAGCAGCAGCTCGACGTCGATGTGCTCGGACGTCGAGACCTCGACGTCGAGGTCGCTCCACTCGTCCAGGTCCCCGTCGACGAGCGAACCGTACGCCCGCACGCTGCCGTCTCGCAGCGCAGCGCGCAGCCGCTCGAACAGTTCCGCCTGCCACGTCGCCATCGCTCCAGCATGCCGGACTACGGTGTCGGGATGGCACCGACAGCACGCACGCTCGCCGCCGAGGGGCTGGTCAACGCCCGTGACCTCGGGGGCCTGCCGACGCGGGACGGCGGGACCACGCCGGCCGGTCGGTTCTTCCGGTCCGAGTCGGTCGACCGGGTCACGACGGACGGGTGGGCGGCGCTCCGCGACGCCGGCGTCCGGACCGTCGTCGACCTCCGGGCGCCGTCCGAGCGCGAGAAGGACACGGGAGTCCGCCCGGCATGGCTGACGACGGTCGTCATCGACCACGACGACCTCGACGACCAGGACTTCTGGGCGGACTTCTGGGACAACGGGTTGGTCGGCACGCCGCTGTACTACGGCCCGCACCTCGACCGGAAGCCCGATCGGACCGTCGAGGTGCTCCGTGCGATGGTCCATGCCAGACCCGGGGGTGTGCTGTTCCACTGCGCCGGCGGTCGGGACCGGACCGGGATCGTGTCCCTCGCGCTGCTGTCGATCGCCGGGGTCGCGGCTGACGCCATCGTGGATGACTACCTCGTCACGGTGGAGACCGCACCCGCGTTGTTCGCCTCGATCGGTGTCCCGGTGCACGAGGAGCAGATCGAGGCGCTCTGCGCCGAGCACGGCACCACGGTCGCCGACGCGTTCCGCGCCGTCGTCGACGGCTTCGACGTGGACGCGTTCGTCGCCCGGTCCGGTCTGGACGCATCCGAACTGGAGGCCCTGCGCACGTTCCGCGCGCGCGTCACGTGAGTCGTGCCTCCCGTCCAGGGCGGCGGTCGCCCCTATCGTGGAGCGATGCGGCACCTGATCCGACTCGACGACTGGACGGCCGCCGACGCGGCGGCAGTGTTCTCCCTCGCCGACGCCTACCGCGGCGGCGCGGGGCCGGTGACGGACGGTGCGGCGGTGATGTTCTTCCCGCCGTCGAGCCTGCGCACGCGGGTCTCGTTCGAGCGGGGTGCGCAGCTGATGGGCCTGCAGCCGATCGTCTTCCCGCCGGAGACGCTCGACAAGCCCGAGGCGCTCGGCGACGTCGCGGGGTACCTGGCGCAGTGGGCCGACGTCGTCGTCGCCCGGCACCCGTCGACCGCGGTGCTCGAGGAGCTGGCAGGTGCGGACGCGCTTCCCGTGGTGAACGCGATGACCGACGAGAACCACCCGTGCGAGGTGCTCTCCGACGTGTACGCGCTGTCACGGCAGAGCGACGTCCGCGCGCTGCGCTTCCTGTTCGTCGGCGCGGACGGCAACATCGCGCGGGCGTGGCAGGAGGCCGCCGCGCTCTTCGACCTCGACCTCGTCCAGTGCTGCCCCGACGAACTCGCGACGCCGGGAGCGGTGTGGACGGACGACCTCGCGACCGCGATCCGTTCGGCGGACGTCGTGCTGACCGACGGGCCGGGTCGACACGCTGCGGCCCTGGAGCGCTTCCGGATCACCACGGAGCTGCTGGCGACCGCACCGTCCCGCGTGCGGTTCGCCCCGTGTCCACCCTTCGTCCACGGGCGAGAGGCGACCGCCGAGGCGCTCGCGGGGGAGGCCTTCGTCGGATACGGGTTCAAGCGGTCCCTGTTGCCCGTGCAGCAGGCCGTGCTGGCGTACTGCCTCGGGCTCGGGTAGCGGTCAGTCCTCTTCGTCGCCGCGATCTTCATCCACGACGCCGGTCTCGTCCATCCGGTCGCGGAGGTGGTCGGCCATCGCGGCCGCGCCCTCGTGCCCGTGGTCCTGGTCGACCTGCTCGATGAGGCCCGAGAGCTTCTCGTGGTTCGTGGCCTCGGTGGCGCCGTCCATGACGGGCTCGGTCTGTTCGTTGTCGCTCATGGTCGGGACGCTACGCGCGGGCCCCGTGAGCCACGCGAAACGGACACCCGAACTGGGGGACCGAACTGTCTGTCCCCTTTGTGCGGACCCGCTAGTGTCGTCATCAGCGAACCGCACCCGATCGGCGGTACCCCCGACCGCCGAAGGTTCGCCGAGAGCAACGATGCTCCGGCCCTTGAGCGTCCCCTGTGCTCGGGCCGGAGCATCCTTGCTCGTGTCAGCGCCTGCGGCCTGCCCCGACCAGGGTCACCTCGGCCACCGCGAGTGCGCTGGCGATGGCGAGCTGGCTGGTCGCGACCCGCCGCCATGGGCCGCCGACGAACAGCAGGGGCAGCATGGTCACCGCGTGGACGGCGTCGACGGCTGCTCCGAGTGTGTGGGCGTTCCCGGATCCGGAGCGCAGCAGCAGCGTCGCCTGTGCGAGCTGTCGCGCGCCGAGGACCCGGTTGAAGACGGCGGTCCGGGGGTGCCGCCCCGCGCCGAGCAGGTGTACGACCCCGAGCGTGGCCCTGACGCCCTCGACGACCGATGCGCCCCGAGCGCGGGAGACCCTGACCCGACTCACCGACGTCGCCCCGCTGCGACCGCCGCGGCCCCGGCGACGCCGAGCGCAGCACTCAGCAGCCCGGTGCCGAGCCGGCGGTGCTCGACCCACCACGTCTGCGGGAGGGCCGCCGAACCACCGGTCGCCACTGCTACTCGTGTCATGTGCCACTTGTACCGGGGCGAGTCCGCGTCGGGCTCAGGTGCTGTCCCCCGGACGCGCTCGTCGATGAGAGCATTCTGCTGGATCGTCAGAGACCCTTGCGTCGGTCGGTCTCCCACAGGTCGAGCTCGATCGAGTCGACCTCCGGCAACAGCCCGGCGAGGATCTCGACCAGGCGCTGCGCCTGCGAGGCGTGTTCGCGTGCCTCGCCCTCGGTCGGCCAGCCCGACTCCCACGAGTACCGGTCGTTGAAGTTCGCGGCCCACGCACGGACTGCCGCCTCGACTCGTGGCGGCAGGTCGGGCTGACCGGGGCCGCACTTCCCGACGTCGGCCCAGAACGGCCAGAGGACGCCGTACTCGTTCATCAGCCGGTAGTGCATCGGTTCATCAAACGGCATGGAACGGTCGTCGGCTAGCGTCGCTCGTGTGAGTCGCGATGTCGAGACCCTGCCGAAGACCTACCAGCACGGACCGGACTCGGTCCCGCACGACGGGATCCCACGCGGTCGCATCGAGCGGTTCACGTGGGATGCCAGCAGCGTCTACCCGGGCACGACCCGCACGGTCCACGTGTTCGTCCCTGCGCAGTACGACCCCGCGGAGCCGGCAGCGCTCATGGTGTTCCAGGACGGAGGGCTCTACCTCGACCCAGGACTCGACATGCGCGCGGGGACGGTCTTCGACAACCTCATCGCCGAGGGGGCGATGCCCGTCACGATCGGGGTGTTCGTCGATCCTGGGCAGCCCGGGAACCGCAACGCCGAGTACGACCCCGCCGACAGCCGGTACGGCGAGTTCCTGCTGCGCGAGATCCTGCCGGCCGTGCGCGAGCGGTTCGGACTGGCGATCACGGACGACCCAGACCAGCGCGCGATCTGCGGCGGCAGCAGCGGCGGCAACTGCGCGTTCACGGTCGCGTGGGAGCGCCCCGACGCCTTCCGTCGGGTGTTGGCCTTCGTCGCGAGCTTCGCGCAGATCCCCGGCGGCAACCCGTACCCGTCACTGATCCGCTCGACGCCCGCGAAGCCGCTGCGGGTCTTCCTGCAGGCGAACCGGTTCGACCTCAACCACGACGAGCCCGAGCTGAACTGGTACAGCAACAACCTCCTCGTCGACGCTGCTCTCGCGGAGCGCGGGTACGACCACCGCCTGGTGCTCGGCGACGGCGGCCACAGCCCGAACCACGGGGGAGTGATCCTGCCCGATGCCCTGCGCTGGTTGTGGCGCCCGTGATGGGCCGGGTGCTCGTCACGGGGCACCGCGGCATGGTCGGCCGGACCCTGGTTCCGGCGCTCGAGGAAGCTGATTCGAGCGACGAGGCGACGTAGTAGGTCGTGGTCATGCGCAGAAGCTAGCTTCCGCCGCCGACACGGAGTGCTTCTGCGCGCACGGCGTCCGGGCTGCTCGCGAGCCGGGTCAACGGGTAGTCGGACATCGCGGGATCTGGCGAGGGAGTCAGCCACCACCGTTGTACATCGACAGCTCGGAGTGCAGGGCTTCCGCGATCGGGGAGCTCCCGGAAGAGGATTTCGTTGATGTCCGCGACCACCGGGTCGACATCGGACGTGCCGAACTGGAACGCCGGGTAGTACGTCTGTGGTCCGATCCGAAGCGCGATGAGGGCGTTGTTCGACGTGAGGTACCTGAGCCAGCTCTTCTTGTCCGAGGGCTTGGCGCGCGCGGTGAGGAGCGCGCGAGCCTGTGGCGTGTTCACCACATCGACTTCGTCGATGGCATCAGTGATCCGGATGAGTTCATCATCCGCATCGTAGGAGCGCGACCAGATGTGCTCCGATGCCCACTCGTCATGGGCGCCGAAGTCGCGCGGACTGATCGCGTCACCGCCGGAGACACCTCGGAGTGCCTCGGTGAAGCCCTCGTGCCAGCTCGATCGGCGGTCGACCCGGGCAAGCAGGAACCGCAGGACGGCTCCGGTCCCGTAGACCTTGCGCGGCGCTGGCTCCTGCAGATGCGCGAGTTCCGGGAGTGTGGAGGGGATGCTCAACGCGACGTCGAGAGTTCGGTTCCACAGACGCCCGTGGTGTGCCGCGATGTTCCTGACATGGCGGAGGTGGTTGAGCCAGTTCGCGAACACCGAGCTGTCACCGTCGCCAGTTCTCGAGAGCACACCGAATCGCGCGGCGATCAACTTCTGGTCGTTCTCCTGCATCCCTTCGTACAGCCGTGAAAGCGTGCCGAGCGACATCACCTCGGTGGACGCCCACACCGGAAGGTGCGGTCCGTACTTCCGTCGAAAATGCGACACGAACTGGTCCTGCGCCCGACGTTCTTGTGCGGTGTAGTCGCGGAGCCACTCGTGGTGGCGGGATCGCGCTATGCCGTCGCTGATTCCGGCCCGCCACGTGCGGAATTCGTCGCCCACGTGTTCGGGTGCGCGATGCGCGAATGCGGCTCTTCTCCCAAGTCGGTGGCCGACGTGGAACCTGAGCGCGATCTCGAGCGTCGCGAGACCTCGCAAGAGCGTCTGGCGCAACCGGGAGTCGGCCTCGTGGAGACGAACGACATCACGAAGCGTCGAACCAGTCCGGAACCGATCGAGCACGAGCCCGTTGGCATCTCGAACTCGGTAGAAGTGGCTGTACCCGGACAGCCGGTAGTAGCCGTGCCGGCGGAGGAGTGTCTCAGCGGCATCGATCGTGCCGATGTCGAGCCCACGGCTCGCCAACAGTCGTGCCTGCTCCGGGACGGATGTGAACGGCTTGCGGTAGCGGCTGACTGCGGACGTCACAGAAGAAAACTAGCCGCCTCCCCTCCGGGGAGAACGGCTAGTCGTGGTGTGTGGATTATATCGACCAAGGCTGACATCACAACACCGGAGGAGGCTTCGGGGTATCAGCGACCGACACCGAACCGCGTCGTCACCCCCGGCGAGTACAGCACCGAGTCCGGCGGCAGCTCCGCGAGCGAGAACGGCAGCCCGGCGGCCCCCAGCAGGTCGTCCCGCAGCACCCGCACCGACGCCCGGTGCAGCGGCCAGGGCTCGTGCTGGTTCGGCCAGAACCGCGTGACCCCGGCTCGACGGACGTGCATGCCCCACCGCGCCGTCAGGAACGTGTCGAGCGCCGAGGGCTCGTCGATCGCATCGCCGATCGACACGTCGACCACCGACCGCAGCTGCGTCCCGTGTCGACGCATCGCGTACCCGACCCGACCAGAGCCGACCCGGCACTCGGCACGCGCCCAGTGGTACGGCAACCCGGTGAGCGTCCGAGCGCCGATGGTCGGAGCGAGGCGCCCGGCATCGAGCGACAGGAACACGACCCCGTGCTGTCCGTGCTCGTCGACCGTGTACACGCGGACGTTCACCTCGACGAAGGTCCCGAGTCCGTCCGGCAAAGCGATCGGCGGGAACCGGGTGTCCTCGAACCGGAACCCGATGAGCCCCACCCACGTGGTCGTCCCGTCGTCGGTGCCGTCCGCGGCCATCGTGTCGGGTCGGGTCCCCGCCGGCAGGAGCGGTGCCACCGCCGATATGTCACCCGCCAGTGCACGAAGACGACGTCGCGCCAGGCCTGCTCGATCCACGGTCGCCCCGGCAGCGCAGGGGCAGCCTCCTGGAGGCTGGGCTCGAACCCGGCAGACCGGCCGGCGGTCACGAGACGCTCGCGTCGTCGATGTGGGTCGCCACCGGCGCGTCGTCCCACCCCTGCTGCGGGGTGTCGCAGGTCCCGCGGAACACGTACTGCGACGGCCGCTTGCGCTCACTCGAGGTCCAGTCGATCGCGGGCCGCCGACGCTCCGGCGGCAGGTACCCGATCCGGTACACGGCCATCAGCTCGAGCTCCGGCGGCACCCGTAGCAGCCCCTCGATCTCCTCCCACGCGCCGGGGGTCTCCATCGGGAAGGACACGAACTGGATGCCGAGGCCGAGCTCGGTCGTCGACAGCCAGATGTTCTCCATCGCGGCGCCCATGCTGAACACCGAGTAGAAGCCGGAGAGCTCCTCCTTCCGGTACTCGTGCCGGTCGAGCATCACCCCGAGCAGCAGCGGCGACCCGGCGACGAGCTTCCGGTTCTCCTCGCCGAGCGTCTGCGGCACCCGGAGCGTGTTCATGAGGAGCTGCCCGCGCTTCGTGAACACCTGCTTCGTGAAGGGCTTGAGCGGCCCGGGGAGCTTGTCGAACAGCATCCCGTCGCGCCGTTCGTCCATCTCGGCCTGGCTGAAGCGGAAGTAGGGCTTGTAGCGCTGGAAGAACGTCCCCTCGGCCATCGTGCGGGTCATCGAGCGCCCGCTGATCTCCGCGACGCGTTCGATGGCCGGCCGTTCCTCGACGAGCACGAACCGCCACGGCTGGCTGTTCAGCTGCGACGGAGCCCGGCCGGCGAGCTCGACGAGGAGCCGCTGGTGCTCCTCGGAGACCGGATCGGGCAGGAACGCCCCGTTCGTCGTGCGCCGGCGCCGGATGGCCTCGAAGAGCTCCACTGCTGTCCTCCCCGCGGTCATCGCCGGAACCGCATCGCCCCGAGGTAGGACGGCGCGGCGGCGACCGCGACTCTCCAGTGTGCTCCGGTGCGGGGGTTGGTGCGCGGCGCCATCGCGAGCGGCACCAGTGCCGGCAGCAGGAACAGCGCCGACCGGGAGCGCGTCCAGAACGGCGTGGTCACCGCGACACCCGTGAGGGTCGCGGTCACGACGAACAGGCCGTGGTGCACGACCCGCAGCTTCTTCGTCCGGATCAGGCGCACCGCCACGGCGGTGCCCCAGAGGCAGTTGGCGACGTAGGCGGCGGTCGCAGCGGTGACCATCCGGCGGGCGGCCACCGATCCGACGGGAGGCTGGGGGAGCCTCCCGGCCGTCGTCTTGCGTCCCATGGATGCCAACCTACGCGCTCACCCCCCCCGAGATCATCCATGATGCTGACGCGTGGAATATCAGTATTCAGTACGGTGAAAGCATGACATCGAGTTCCGAACGCCACCGTTTCATCGACGTGCTCAGGGGCTTCGCGCTCTTCGGCATCCTCTTCGTCAACGCGATCGACATCTCGCGCGTCGGGAGCGGCTGGGTCGAACTCCACAACACCGCGCTACCGGCAGACCCGGTCCGCGATCTGCTGTACCTCACGACGCAGACGCGGTTCGTCCCGATCTTCAACACGCTGTTCGGAGTGAGTCTCTTCTTCGTCCTGCAGGGAGCTCGAGAACGCGCCGCACGGCCCTGGCTCGTGATGGTCCGCCGACTGGTGGGTCTGGTGCTCATCGGTGCCGTGCTCATGCTGGTCTACCCGGGGAACGTCCTGACCGAGTACGGCGTCGCCGGACTGGTCGTGCTGCCGATCGTCCTGTTCGCACCCCGCTGGCTCACCCTGACGGTCGGGGTGGTGCTCACGGTGGCCGGGTACGCGCTGACCGGAGGCGGTCTCGCGGCGACACCGGGGCTCATGCTGCTCGGCGCCGGACTCGCTGCCTACGGCATCCCGAAGGCGCTGGGCGGCTCGGGGCGCTGGGTCGTCGTGGTGTTCGTCGTCGCGACCGCTGTCGGTGTCCCGCTGGCGTGGGCGCAGGTGGCCGAGCACTCCGGGGACCCGCGGTTCTCCGTCATCGGTGGGATCGCCGGTGGTGTGACGGCGGTGGCGTACACGACCGGGCTCGCCCTCCTCTGGCGGACTCCACTCCGACGAGGACTCGCGGCGTTCTTCGAGCCGCTCGGGCGGATGGCGCTCACGAACTACGTCGCCGCCGCCGTGGTGCTCGCCGCCATCAGTGCGGTCGTGGACTTCTCCATGGTGACTGCCGTGTGGCCGGTCGTGGCGATCGGCTTCGTGCTCATCGTGGTCCAGTCGGTGTGCAGCCGATCCTGGCTCCGGCGTTTCGCCTACGGGCCGGTCGAGTGGCTCTGGCGGACGGCGACCTGGGTGCGTCCGGCACCGTGGCGGTCGGTGGCCCGATGACGGCGGTTCAGGCGGATTCGCGCGAGACGAGCCGGGACAGCACGATCGCGCTGCGGGTGTGGTCCACCTGCGGGGCGAGCCGGACCCGATCGAGCGCCTCCTCGAGCGCGGGGAGGTCCTTCGAGCGCATGTGCACCACCGCGTCGGCGCTGCCCGTGACCGTGCCGGCGTCGACGACCTCCGGTACGGAGTCGAGCAGCGAGCGCAGCTCGTCGGGGGAGACCGTGCCGCGGCAGTAGAGCTCGACCCAGGCCTCGGTGCCACGGTCCTCGACCGCGGGGTCGACCTTGATCGTGAACCCACGGATGACGCCGTCGGCGACGAGCCGGTCGACGCGACGCTTCACGGCCGATGCGGAGAGCCCGACGATCGATCCGATGTCGCCGTAGCCGGCGCGGGCGTTGTCCCGGAGTTGATCCAGGATGCGGTGGTCGAGCGAATCCATCGATGACCATCGTACGCGGAGTTCTTGCGAGAACGCCGGGCTGAACGCACGAAACGTGCGCGCCGACCTGCTGCCTTCTCCGCCGCGGCTTCCCTAGACTGGGCCTCGGCGTCGACCTGGTCCGCCCGCGGAACACACGGTGAGTGAGCCTGCATCTCACCGAGATCTCTCGAGGTGGTTCCTGGCAGGCTCGGGCCCGAAGTCCCAGGAGGACTCCAGTGTCGACTCAAGCACCCGCCACCACCACGGCACCGTTCCGGACCGCCACCAAGCGCACGATCCTGATGTGCAAGCCGGACTTCTACACGGTGAGCTACCGGATCAACCCGTGGATGCACCCCGAGGACCCGACCGACACCTCGAAGGCCGTCGCGCAGTGGCAGGACCTGTACGACGTGTACCAGGGCCTGGGCTTCGAGATCCACCTCATCGACCCCATCGACGGCCTGCCCGACATGGTCTACGCGGCGAACGGCGGCTTCGTGCTCGACGGTGTCGCGTACGGCGCGAAGTTCCAGTACCCGGAGCGCCAGCCCGAGGGTCCCGCGTACATGGACTGGTTCCGCCAGGCCGGCCTCCGGGTCGCCGAGCCCGTCGAGACGAACGAGGGCGAGGGCGACTTCCTGCTCGTCGGCGACGTCATCCTCGCCGGCACCGGGTTCCGGTCGGACAGCACCTCGCACGACGAGATCGCGAAGGTCTACGGCCGCGACGTCATCACGCTCAAGCTCATCAACCCGAGCTTCTACCACCTCGACACCGCCATCGCCGTGCTCGACCCGGAGCCCGACGCCGAGGGCAAGTCGAACATCGCGTACCTCGAGAGCGCGTTCGACGAGCCGTCGCTGGCGATCCTCCGTGAACGCTTCCCGGACGCGATCATCGCGACCGAGGAGGACGCCGCGATCCTCGGCCTGAACTCGTACTCCGACGGGTACAACGTCGTGATCGCCTCGCGTGCGACGACCTTCGCGTCGCAGCTGCGCGAGAAGGGCTACAACCCCATCGGCGTCGACCTGTCCGAGCTGCTGCTCGGCGGCGGCGGCGTGAAGTGCTGCACGCTCGACCTGCACCCCGTCGGCACCGGCACGTCCGTGGCCCGGTCCGTCTGATGACCGGGTCCAGCACCGCGCTCGGCACGAAGACGGTCGCGGCGCTCGCCGTCGAGGACCGCGCCCTCGCGCACAACTACAGCCCGCTGCCCGTCGTCATCGCGTCGGGCGACGGCGCGTGGGTGACGGACGTCGACGGCAAGCGGTACCTGGACGGTCTCGCGGCGTACTCCGCCGTGAACTTCGGGCACGGCAACGCCAGGCTGCTCGAAGCCGCCCGCGCGCAGCTCGACCGCGTCACGCTGACCAGCCGCGCGTTCGTGAACGACCAGCTCGGGCCCTTCGCCGCGGGGCTCGCCGAGCTGACGGGCACCGACATGGTGCTCCCGATGAACACCGGGGCCGAGGCCGTCGAGTCCGCGATCAAGGTGTCGCGGGCCTGGGGCTACCGGGTGAAGGGCGTGCCGCAGGGCAAGGCCACGATCATCGTCGCGTCGGGGAACTTCCACGGCCGGACGACGACGATCATCTCGTTCTCGGACGACCCGGTCGCGCACGACGACTTCGGGCCGTACACGCCGGGGTTCCGGACGGTGCCCTACGGCGACGCGTCGGCGCTGCGGGACGCGATGGACGACACCGTCGTCGCCGTGCTCGTCGAGCCGATCCAGGGCGAGGGTGGCGTGGTCATCCCGCCCGCGGACTACCTGCCGTCGGTCCGGGCGATCTGCGACGAGTTCGGCGCGCTGTTCGTCGCCGACGAGATCCAGTCGGGGCTCGGGCGGACCGGGCACACCCTCGCGGTGTCGCGCGTCGACGTCCGTCCCGACCTCATCACGCTCGGCAAGGCACTCGGTGGCGGGATCGTCCCCGTGTCCGCGGTGGTCGGCTCCCGCGACGTGCTCGGCGTCCTGCGCCCTGGTGAGCACGGCTCCACGTTCGGCGGGAACCCCCTGGCCGCGGCGGTCGGCTCCGAGGTCGTCGCGATGCTCGGTGAGGGCACCTTCCAGCAGCGGGCACTGGCCGTCGAGCCGGTCCTCCGTGGGCTGCTCGACGACCTGGTCAGCAAGGGTGTCGTGACGCACCGCGTCGCCGGGCTCTGGGCGGGCATCGACATCGACCCGGCACTCGGCACCGGCAAGGAGATCGCGACGGCGATGGCCGCGCGTGGTGTCCTCGTCAAGGACACCCACGGGTCGACGATCCGCTTCGCACCGCCGCTCGTCGTGACCGACGACGAGATCGCCACCGCCATCGGGGCCCTGGAGTCGGTCCTGCGCGACCGCAGCTGACCTGCCGGACCCGCACCGAGCCTCCCGGCCGGTGCGGGCCCGCGGTCAGACCGCCCAGCGCTCCGCGAGCTCGTCCATCAGCGCGTCGAGTCGCTCGTCGACGACCTGGGCTTCCGGGTGTGCCTCGAACCAGGCGATGACCTCGCGAGCACCTTGCCGGTACGTCGTGCGCGGGCGGTACCAGGGCACGAGCCCGCGGATCTTGCTGTTGTCGAACACCGAGCTGTTGGCCTTGTCGCCGAGCAGTGCTGCGCCCCACTCGGCGTCAGCCGCGGCGATCGCGTCGGCCGGCACGTGCACGATCTTCAGGTCGTCGACCCCGGCCGCGTCGGCGATCGTCCGCGCGATGGCGTTCCACGTCGGTGCCTCGTCGCTCGTGATCGTGAACGCCTCGCCGATCGCCTTGTCGCGGTCGAGCAGGCCGGTGAACCCGACCGCGAAGTCGCGGCTGTGCGTCAGGGTCCAGAGTGAGCTGCCGTCGCCCGTGATGATGATCGGCTTGCCGGCGCGCATCCGGGCGACAGCGGTCCACCCGCCGGTGAGGGGGAGTTTCGTCTCGTCGTAGGTGTGCGACGGGCGGACGATCGTCACCGGGAAGTCCTGCTCGCGGTACGCCTGCACGAGCAGTTCCTCGCAGGCGATCTTGTCGCGGGAGTACTGCCAGTAGGGGTTCTTCAGCGGGGTCGACTCGGTGATCGGCAGATGCGTCGCGGGCGTCTGGTACGCCGAGGCCGAGCTGATGAAGACGTACTGGTTCGTCCGGCCGGCGAAGAAGTCGATGTCGGCCTGCACCTGGTCCGGCGTGAAGGCGATCCAGTTGACGACCGCGTCGAAGTGTCGGTCGCCGAGGGCGTCCGCCAGCGCCGCCCGGTCGGAGACGTCGGCGCGGAGCCGGGTGACGGTGTCGGGCAGTTGCCGCGCGTCGGTGGTGCCGCGGTTCAGCACCGTGACGTCGATGCCCTGCGACACCGCCTCGTGCACGCAGGCCGCGCTGATGACGCCGCTTCCGCCGATGAACAGGACACTCGCTCCGTTGCTGGTCATGGGTCCACGAAACCACGTCGTGCGGACGGGGTCGCGCAGCTTCGGCCGCGGAGCGCCTCGTCCTCGCTGCGGAGGTGTGGCCGGGACGAAACTGCGTTGCTATCATCGACGTGAAGACCCCGGAACGATCCCTGGCTCAGGCCACATCGCCGGGGTTTCGTCTTGTCACTCGTCGCTTGGCGGCGCATCCATGAGCGCACGAGACCGGGGGACTAGCGTCACGACCGAGCCGCACCGACGCGGCCACGACAGGAGTGACACGCACATGGAGTACCGCTACCTCGGCAACTCGGGCCTCAAGGTCTCCGAGATCACCTACGGCAACTGGCTGACCCACGCGTCCCAGGTCGAGAACGACGCCGCCATCGCCTGCGTCCGGGCAGCGCTCGACGTCGGCATCTCGACGTTCGACACCGCCGACGTGTACGCCAACACCGGTGCCGAGACCGTCCTCGGCGAGGCGCTCAAGGGCGAACGCCGACAGTCGCTCGAGATCGCCACGAAGGTCTTCGGGCCGACCGGACCCAAGCAGCACAACGACACGGGGTTGTCGCGGAAGCACATCCTCGAGTCGATCGACGGCTCGCTCGGTCGCCTGCAGACGGACTACGTCGACCTCTACCAGGCGCACCGCTTCGACTACGAGACCCCGCTCGAGGAGACGATGCAGGCCTTCGCCGACGTCGTCCGGCAGGGCAAGGTGCTCTACGTCGGCGTCTCCGAGTGGACCGCCGAGCAGCTGCGCGCGGGTGCGGCGCTGGCGAAGGAGCTCGGCTTCCAGCTCATCTCGAACCAGCCGCAGTACTCCATGCTCTGGCGGGTCATCGAGGGCGAGGTCGTCCCGACCTCGAAGGAACTCGGCATCTCGCAGATCGTCTGGTCGCCGATCGCGCAGGGCGTGCTCACGGGCAAGTACAAGCCGGGCCAGCCGCTGCCCGAGGGCTCGCGCGCCACCGACGACAAGGGTGGCGCGGACATGATCAAGCGGTTCATGCGCGACGACGTGCTGTCGTCGGTGCAGGAGCTCGAGCCCATCGCGATGGAGCTCGACCTGTCCATGGCGCAGCTCGCGGTCGCGTGGGTGCTGCAGAACGAGAACGTCGCGTCGGCGATCATCGGCGCATCGCGTCCGGAGCAGGTGCAGGACAACGCCGGCGCCGCGGGGGTCACGATCCCGGCCGAGCTGCTCTCGCGGATCGACGATGTCCTGGGCGGCGTCGTCGAGCGGGACCCGGCGAAGACGAACGACAGCTCACCGAAGACCCGAGAGGCCTGAAGGACCCGAGAGGCTTGAGGGGCCCGAGAGGCTTGAGGGGCCCGAGAGGCCTGAACGGCGAAAGGCCCCTCACTCGCGTGAGGGGCCTTTCACCGTGGCTGGACACGGCATCGATCCGTGGACCTTTCGATTTTCAGTCGAACGCTCTACCAACTGAGCTATCCAGCCGTGGCGACCCTGACGGGACTTGAACCCGCGACCTCCGCCGTGACAGGGCGGCACGCTAACCAGCTGCGCTACAGGGCCATGTTGTGTTGTGTCTTGCTCTTCGTACCGGTCTTGCTCTGCACTACGTTACTTGCTCACTCCGGAGAGTGACCCCAACGGGATTCGAACCCGTGCTGCCGCCGTGAAAGGGCGGTGTCCTAGGCCACTAAACGATAGGGCCGCAAGCAGTGCATCGCGCTACCGATGGACAAGCATACGGATGCCCCGCCCCGATGACAAATCGGGGCCCTGGACGTGCGTCCTTCCGGCGTGTCGCGGGTCTCCGTACACATGCCGCAGCTTCACTCACCGTGGAGCAAACTGCTCCGATCGTGGGAGAGACTCCTGACGATCCTGTGCCGTCGATGGCCGAGTGCGACCATCGTCGTCGGCCCGTGCCCCTCATCCGAGGGGCTGGAGCGGGTCGGCACCTGTTGTTACTGTTGCGTTTGTTAACAGTGTTACGTGCGTGAGCCTTGCCGCGCTGTTACGAAATCGAGATACATGTCGACCTCACCTTCGCAGTCCCTCAGCTACCGTCGCCGCCTCATCGCGGCAGCGGTCGCCGTCGTGCTCACCGCCGGGACCATCGCCGCGATCGCCCCGGTCGAGCAGGCCTCGGCGGCGAGCTACCCGAGCTGGAACGACGTGCAGGCGGCCAAGGCGTCGCAGGCCGCACAGCAGGAGAAGGTCACCGAGATCAAGGGCCTGATCTCGAACCTCAAGGCCGACGCCGCTGCGAAGCAGAAGTCGGCGGACGCTGCCGGGACGGCGTACCAGACGGCGCAGACGAAGTACGACGAGGCCACGCTCCAGCAGCAGAAGCTGCAGACCCAGGCGGACGAGGCCGAGAAGACCGCGGCGCAGTCGGAGCAGCAGGCGGGTCAGCTCGCGGCACAGCTCGGTCGGGCCAGCGCGAACGACGTCACGACGGACCTCCTGACGCACCCGACCGACTCGAAGGACTACCTCTACGAGCTCGGCGCCATGTCGAAGCTCAGCGAGCAGGCCGACGGCATCTACTCCCAGGCAACGCAGGACCGGGGGACCGCACAGGCCCTCGCGGACAAGTCGGACGTCGCGAAGAAGGCGCTCGGTGACCTCGCCGACGCCGCGCAGCAGAAGATGCAGGCCGCACAGTCCGCAGCGGATGCGGCCGAGAAGGCCGTGGACGCGCAGAACAGCAACCAGGCGCGGCTCGAGGCGCAGCTCACCCTGCTGACCTCGAACGCGTCCGACGTCGAGGCGAAGTACAACAAGGGCGTCGCCGCCGAGAAGGCCCGTCAGGCGGCACTGGCGAAGGCTCGCGCGGAGGCCGCGGCGAAGGCGGCTGCCCAGGCGCCTGCGGCGAGCGGTGGGACCGGCGGCGGCGCAGCGAACGCGTCCGGCTGGGTCCGCCCGAGCGCTGGGTACCAGACGAGCCCGTACGGCTACCGCATCGACCCGTACACCGGAGCGCACGCGCTGCACGCCGGCGTCGACCTGGCCCCCGCCTGCTACTCCCCGATCTACGCGGCCCACGACGGCACCGTGACCTTCGCGGGCAACGGCGGCGGCTACGGCAACGAGGTCGTGCTCGACAACGGCGGCGGCATCTCCACCGCCTACGGGCACATCGTCAACGGCGGGATCATGGTCGCGAGCGGCCAGCACGTCTCCGCCGGGCAGCAGATCGCCCAGGTCGGTTCGACCGGCTGGTCGACCGGGTGCCACCTCCACTTCGAGACCCGGGTGAACGGCGCCGCCGTCGACCCGGTCCCCTTCATGGCAGCGCGGGGGATCTCGGTATGACCGTGTGCGCGCCCGAGAGGCCCTGACACCACATGAAGAAGCCTGCACGTTCCCTCGCCTGCGGGATCGCGACCGTCTCGTTGCTCGGCATCGGGCTCTCGGTCACGATCGCCGGACCGGCCGAGGCAGCACCCAAGGCCCCGTCGTGGGCGGACGTGCAGGCGGCGAAGGCCGACCAGGCCGAGACGCAGCAGACCGTCGACGAGCTCGCCTCGCGCCTGTCCTCGCTGCAGGACTCGGCGGACCAGGCCGGGATCGTGGTGCAGCAGGCGGGCCAGACGTACGCGCTCGCGGCGTCGGAGCAGCAGGAGGCGCAGTCGACGCTCGACGACCTCAGCGCGCAGGCCAAGCGGGCGAAGACGAAGGCGGACGACTCCGCGTCGCAGGTCGCAGCACTCGTGGTCGAGCTCTCGCGCACCGGCGGCGGTGACCTGTCCACGAGCATGCTCGTCGACTCCTCGGACGCGAAGGACCTGCTCTACCAGGTCGGCACGATGTCGCACCTGTCCGAGCGCTCGGCGACCGTGCTGGCGCAGGCGAAGGCCGACCAGCGGACGGTCGACTCCCTCGCCGCGCAGAAGTCCCAGGCGACGAAGGCGCTCGCGAAGGCGACCGACGCCACGAAGTCCGCGCTCGACGCGGCCAACGACACGGCGGCGTCCGCGAACGCGAAGCTCGACGAGGCGCAGAGTCAGCAGAACGAGGTGCTCGAGCAGCTCGCGTTCCTCAAGGGCACGACCGTCGCGACCGAGAGCGCGTACTACACCGAGCAGCGCGCGAAGCAGGCCGAGGCGCAGCTGGCGTCGCAGACCACGACCACCACCACCCCGTCGAAGAGCGCCACGAAGCCGAGCTCGAACACCGGTACCGGGTCGAACACCGGCACGACCAGCCCCGGGACGACGACCCCGGTGACGCCCGCCAGGCCCTCGACGCCGAGCAACCCGGCCCCGGCTCCGGCTCCGGCTCCTGCCCCGGCACCCGCACCTGCTCCGGCCCCAGCACCAGCACCCGCACCGTCACCGTCGAAGGCCGCCGGAGCGATCGCCTACGCCCGCGGACAGCTCGGCAAGCCGTACGTCCTCGGCGGCGCCGGCCCCAACACGTGGGACTGCTCCGGCCTGGTGATGATGGCCTACAACTCGCAGGGCATCACCACGGGCGGCCACAACGTGGTCTGGCAGTACAACCACTTCGCGTCGATCGGTCGCCTCGTGCCGCTCTCGCAGCGGCAGCCGGGCGACATCCTCTTCTACTCGTCGAACGGCACCGCGTCCGGTGGGTACCACGACTCGATCTACACCGGCGGCGGGATGATGGTCGAGGCCGCGCGCCCCGGTGTCGGCGTCGTCGAGCGCGCGATCTGGACCCCGAGCCAGCTGCTGCCGTACGTGGCACGCCCGAGCGGCTCCCTGTAGCAACGCAACGCACCCCCGTACGAACATCGCGCCCCGTCAGGACAGGGCGCGATGTTCGTACGGGGGTGCGATCCCGTGACCGGCAAGCTGCGCGAGCCGGGACAGACCGTCAGTGCGAGGCGGGCACGTACGCGGCCTGGCCGGCCGTCACGATCGCCTCGGCCTCGGCGGCGTCGCCCCAGCCCTCGGCCTTGACCCACTTGTTCGGCTCGAGGTCCTTGTAGCGCTCGAAGAAGTGCGCGATCTCGGCCTTCGTCTGCTCGTCGACGTCCGAGATGTCCTGGATGTGCGCCCAGCGCGGGTCCTTGGCGGGGACCACGAGCACCTTCGCGTCGTTGCCGGCCTCGTCGCTCATCTTGAAGACGCCGACCGGGCGGACCTTCACGCCGACGCCGGGGAAGGTCGGGTACTCGAGCAGCAGCAGCGCGTCCACGGGGTCACCGTCGTCCGCGAGCGTCTTCTCGAAGAAGCCGTAGTCCGTCGGGTAGACGAACGACGTGAACAGCACGCGGTCGAGGTACACGCGACCGGTCTCGTGGTCCACCTCGTACTTGTTGCGGCTGCCCTTGGGGATCTCGACGACGACGTCGTACGCGGCCATGTGTGCACTCCTGGTTTGTCGATGGGTCTGTCGGAGGTTCCGAAAGCGCGGCTAACGTTACCGGGTGAACTCTCCGCGTCCCCGGCTGGATCCCGCAGTCGCCGACACCCGTCGCGCGGTCCGCGACCTCCTCGCGCAGGCGATCGACCAGGACCTCGTCCACGCCGGCGACCTGGTCCTCGTCGCGCTGAGCGGCGGACCCGACTCGCTCGCGCTCGCCGCGGCCACCGCGTTCGAGGCACCCAAGCAGGGACTCCGGGCCGGCGCGGTCGTCGTCGACCACGCGCTCCAGGCGGGCTCCGAGGCGGTGGCGAGCCGAGCCTCCAGGCAGGCATCCGAGCTGGGTCTGGACCCGGTGGAGGTCCGCAGGGTCGCGGTCGGCACCGCAGGTGGTCCGGAGGGCGCCGCACGGGAGGCCCGGCACGCGTCGATCGCGGACGTCGCGTCCGCCGTCGGGTCACCGCTCGTGCTGCTGGGCCACACCCTGGACGACCAGGCCGAGACGGTGCTGCTCGGCCTGCTGCGCGGCAGCGGGCCGGACAGCCTGTCCGGCATGCGCCCGCTGGCGGTCCGCGACGCCGGGCCGGCCTACGGCCGGCCGCTGCTGACGGTACGGCGGCACACCACCAGGCAGGCGTGCGACGCAGCCGGGCTCGCGCCGTGGCACGACCCGCAGAACGACGACCCGGCGTTCACCAGGGTGCGCGTCCGGAACGCCCTGATGCCGGTGCTCGAGCGCGAACTCGGCGCCGACGTGCACGAGGCACTGGCCCGCACGGCCGACCAGCTGCGGGAGGACTCCGCGGCGCTCGACCACTTCGCGGAGGAGATGGCCGAGGACCTCGCCGAGCACTCCGAGGCCGGCATCTCGCTGTCCGTGCGACAGCTGCACGCGAACCCGCCTGCCCTCCGGCAGCGGCTCGTCCGGCTCGCGGTGGAGAGCGAGTTCGGCGTGACGCTGTCCAGGGTGCAGACGCTCGAGGTCTGCCGACTCGTCACCGAGTGGAGCGGGCAGGGGCCGATCGACCTCCCCGGCGTCCAGGTGTCGCGGAGCGGGGATCGTCTGCTCTTCGCAGCGAGTTAGGCTGTCCCGGTGGAACTCTCCGACGTGCAGGACGACCTCTCCGAAGTGCTCTTCACCCCCGAGCAGATCGACGACAAGATCGCCGAGCTCGCCGCGGCGGTGGACCGTGACTACGGGGACAGGGACCCGCTGCTCGTCGGCGTGCTGAAGGGCGCGGTCATGGTCATGGCCGACTTCTCCCGCCACCTGACGCTCCAGGCGAAGATGGACTGGATGGCCGTGTCGTCCTACGGCTCCGGCACGAAGTCGTCCGGTGTGGTGCGGATCCTCAAGGACCTCGACACCGACCTGCACGGTCGCGACGTCATCATCGTCGAGGACATCATCGACTCCGGTCTGACGCTGTCCTGGCTCAAGCAGAACCTCGAGTCCCGTGGAGCCGCGAGCGTCGAGATCGTCGCGCTCCTCCGCAAGCCAGAGGCGGCGAAGGTCGAGGTGGACGTGAAGTACGTCGGCTTCGACATCCCCGATGCCTTCGTGGTGGGATTCGGTCTCGACTACGACGAGCGGTACCGCAACCTGCGCGGCATCGGGGTCCTGGCCCCGCACGTCTACTCCTAGACGGATCGTCGGCGAACGGGGAGTTCGCCCGCAGAGGACACCCATTCTCGCCACAGAATCGCGGCCGTATGCTGATCAGCACGCAACTTCGGCAGAGAAAGGTGTCGGGCCCTGGCGCCCGGATCACATGGACTTCAAGCGCATCCTCCGCGGGCCGTACATCTACGTGCTCATTGCGATCGTGGGGATCTGGATCGGCTGGGCGTTCATCTCCCAGTCCGGCACCCAGCAGATCGACACCCAGAAGGGCCTCGAACAGCTCGCCGACGGCAAGGTCTCCTCCGCGGTCGTGAACTCGACCGACCAGCGCGTCGACCTCGTCCTCAAGGACGGCGGCGCCACCGAGCAGTTCTACTACTCGACGCCGCGCGGCACCGAGGTCGTCGAGGCGGTCGCCAAGGCCGACCTGCCGAAGGGCTACAACGACACCGTCCAGCAGTCGAACTGGTTCTTCACGCTCATCCTGACGCTGCTGCCGTTCCTGCTCATCGGCGCCCTGTTCTGGTTCCTGCTCTCGAGCGCCCAGGGCGGCGGTTCGAAGGTCATGCAGTTCGGCAAGTCCCGGGCGAAGATGAACAACAAGGAGAACCCGCAGGTGTCGTTCGCCGACGTCGCGGGCTCCGACGAGGCGATCGAGGAACTCCACGAGATCAAGGAGTTCCTCAAGGAGCCGGCGAAGTTCCAGGCCGTCGGCGCGAAGATCCCGAAGGGCGTGCTGCTCTACGGCCCTCCCGGAACCGGCAAGACGCTGCTCGCACGAGCCGTCGCCGGCGAAGCGGGTGTGCCGTTCTACTCGATCTCCGGTTCGGACTTCGTCGAGATGTTCGTCGGTGTCGGTGCGAGCCGTGTCCGTGACCTCTTCGAGCAGGCCAAGGCGAACTCGCCGGCCATCGTCTTCATCGACGAGATCGACGCCGTCGGTCGTCACCGCGGTGCCGGCATCGGCGGTGGCAACGACGAGCGCGAGCAGACGCTCAACCAGCTCCTCGTCGAGATGGACGGCTTCGACGGCAAGACGAACGTCATCCTCATCGCCGCGACCAACCGTCCGGACGTCCTCGACCCCGCGCTCCTCCGCCCCGGCCGCTTCGACCGCCAGATCGGTGTGGATGCCCCGAGCCTGCAGGGCCGCAAGCAGATCCTCGAGGTGCACGCGAAGGGCAAGCCGCTCGCCGCGAGCGTCGACCTCGAGCTCCTCGCCCGCAAGACGCCCGGGTTCACCGGCGCCGACCTGGCGAACGTGCTCAACGAGGCCGCACTCCTCACCGCCCGCTCGAACGCGCAGCTCATCGACAACCGTGCCCTCGACGAAGCCGTCGACCGCGTGATGGCCGGCCCGCAGCGCCGGACCCGGATCATGTCCGACCAGGAGCGCCTCATCACCGCGTACCACGAGGGCGGCCACGCCCTGGCGGCAGCGGCGATGCGCCACACCGACCCGGTCACGAAGATCACGATCCTGCCGCGCGGCCGCGCCCTCGGCTACACGATGGTGCTCCCGCTGGAGGACAAGTACTCCGTCACCCGCAACGAGCTCCTCGACCAGCTCACCTACGCCATGGGAGGTCGCGTCGCCGAGGAGATCGTGTTCCACGACCCGACCACGGGTGCGTCGAACGACATCGAGAAGGCCACTGGCACCGCACGCAAGATGGTCACCGAGTACGGCATGAGCCAAGCCGTCGGTTCCGTCAAGCTCGGCTCCGGATCGAGCGAGCCGTTCGTCGGCCGTGACATGAGCGGCGGTACCGGTCGCGACTACTCGGAGAACATCGCCGAGATGGTCGACGCCGAGACGCGTGCCCTGCTCGAGTCCGCGCACGACGAGGCCTACCAGGTGCTCAACGACAACCGCGACATCCTCGACCGTCTGGCCGGCGAGCTCCTCGAGAAGGAGACGCTGGACGCGCCGGAGCTCGTCGAGATCTTCAAGGACGTCCGGAAGCTGCCCGAGCGCCCGCAGTGGTTGTCGAGCGACAAGCGCCCGGTCAGCGACCTGCCCGCGATCGAGGTCCCCGGCAAGGCGGCGAACACCGCGGCCGAGACGACCGATGAGCCCTCGAAGACCCGTCGTCACCGTCCGTTCGGCAACCCGGGTATCGCCCCCGCGTAGGCCGGATGTCCGACCTGCCGACGCGACGCTCGCGCCGACTCGCTGCGACCGACCTCCGAGCACCGGAACCGGTGCCGGAGGTCGTCGTGCGCCGTCGCCGTGACCGCGGTGCCCCGACGCCCGAGCGCACCCGGGTGATGGGGATCCTCAACGTGACGCCCGACTCGTTCTCCGACGGCGGGCTGCACCTCGGGATCGATGCCGCTCTGGCGCACGCGCGCGAGCTCGTCGCCGCCGGGGCCGACATCATCGACGTCGGCGGGGAGTCCACCCGCCCCGGCGCCGACCGGGTTCCGCTGGCCGTCGAGCAGGAGCGCGTGCTGCCCGTCGTGCGCCAGCTCGTCGCCGAGGGGATCGTGGTGAGCGTCGACACCATGAACGCCGACACCGCCGAACGTTCGGTGGAGCTCGGTGCCGCGATCGTCAACGACGTCTCCGGCGGCCTGGCCGACCCGGACATGGCGCACGTCGTCGCATCCACGGGGACGGGCTTCGTGGTGATGCACTGGCGTGGCCACAGCGACCGGATGTACCGCGACGCCGTGTACGAGCACGCGGTGGACGAGGTCCGTCGCGAGGTCGAGATGCGCGTCGCGGAGCTCATCGTGCTCGGGGTCCGGCAGGAGCAGGTCGTCATCGACCCGGGGCTCGGGTTCGCGAAGCAGGGCGTGCAGAACTGGGAGATCCTGGCCGGGTACGAGCGCTTCGCGTCGATCGGCCTCCCCGTGCTCGTCGCCGCGTCACGCAAGCGCTTCCTGGACGGCGTCGGCAGCCCGGCGGGCGCCCCGCCGAAGGACCGCGACCTCGCAACAGCCGCCATCAGCCTCCTCTCCGCCGAGCGCGGGGCATGGGGCGTCCGCGTGCACGACCCCGCACCGACCCGCGCGGTGCTCGACGTCTGGGAAGCCTGGAGGGCAGCTCGATCGTGAACGACACCATCCGCCTCGTCGGGGTCCGCGCGCGCGGTCACCACGGCGTCTTCGACCACGAGCGCGCCGACGGACAGGACTTCGTCGTCGACGTCGCGGTGGAGGTCGATGCCCGCGCTGCCGCCGGCTCCGACGACCTCGACCGCACCGTGCACTACGGCGTGCTGGCCGAGCAGGTCGTCGCCGAGATCGAGCGCGACCCGGTCGACCTCATCGAGACCCTGGCGGAGCGCATCGCCGCCGCCGTGCTGACGCACCGGGCTGCCCTGGCGACCGAGGTCACCGTGCACAAGCCGCAGGCGCCCATCACGGTGCCGTTCACCGACGTCTCGATCACCATCCGCCGCGAGCGAGCCGCCGAGCCAGCCGACGAGCGGACGGGCGCCGCGTGATCCGCGCCGTCATCGCCCTCGGCGCGAACCTCGGCGACCGGGGGAGCACGCTGCGCGCCGCCGCCGCCGAGATCGCGGCGATCCCCGGTGTCGCAGCGGTGTCCTCCAGCCACGAGGTCGAGTCGGTCGCCCTGACGCTCGACGGACTCGACCGGACGAAGCCCCGGTACCGGAACGCGGTCGTGGTCGTCGACACGACGCTGACGCCCCAGGAGCTCCTCGACGCCCTGCACGTCGTCGAGGACACCCACGGCCGGACCCGAGAGGTCCGCTGGGGTGATCGCACCCTCGACCTCGACGTCGTCGCGATCACAGACGACGCCGGTGTGCACCAGCACATCGACACCGAGACCCTCACGGTGCCGCACCCCCGCGCGCACGAACGTGCGTTCGTGCTCGCGCCGTGGCTCGACGCGCACCCGAACGCGGTGCTGCCCGGTAGCGGACCGGATGCCGTGCCGGTCGCCGACCTGCTCGCCGCACTCGGCGACGACACCGACCGTGTCGACGAGCCGCGCCTGTTCGCGGAGCCGACCCGAGCCTCCCGGCCAGCGCCGACCACGCCGGACGCGCCGACCGCGCCAGCGACCACGAGCGAGAGGACCCCGTGAAGCCCACCCGCGCCTCCACCCTGATCAGCGTCGCCGTCGTCGCGGTGATCGCCGGCTTCGCCCTCGACGCCGCACTGGCGTCCCGGCAGGCCCCCACGCTCATCCTGTTGTCGCCCCTCGGGCTGACGCTCGCGTTCATCGGCATCGCCCTCGTGATCATGGCCGTCCCCGTCCGGCGGCACGTGAAGGGCAGGGCGGAGCGCCGCGTGGACCCCCTCTACGCGACCAGGGTGGTGGTGCTCGCCAAGGCCTCGAGCATCATCGGGGCCCTGCTCGGCGCGTTCGCGCTCGGGCTCATCGCGTACCTCCTGACCCGTTCGGTGACGCCTTCGCTAGGCTCGACCCTGCCGAACGCCGTGGCGGTCGGAGGCGGAATCGTGCTCACCGTGTGCGCGCTCGTCGCCGAGCGCATGTGCATCGTCCCGCCGGACGACGATCGTGACGACCAGCAGGGCGGCACCACGGCGAACTGAGACACCAGGAGGGGCCCAGATGCCGCGCGAACGACTCGACGAGCCGGGACTCGGGCTGACCGGCATCACCTGGACCAGGGTGTCACCGAAGCTCCTCTGGACGGAACTCGTCCAGACGGTGCTCGCCGGAGTCGTCGTGACCGCCGGGTGCGTGATCATCGGCGTCGTCAGCGGCGGGTTCGAACGCGCCGCCGGCGTCGTCTGGATCCTGATCGGCATCGTGGTCGCGGTCGTCACCCTGGTCACCGCGGCGCTGACCCCTCGTCGGGTCCGTGCGATCGGCTACGCCCTGCGCGAGGACGACTTCGTCCTGCGCCGCGGGCTGATGTGGCAGCGCTTCACGGCGGTGCCGTACGGCCGGCTGCAGCTCGTCGACGTCGCCCGCGGCCCGCTCGACCGTGCGCTCGGCATGAGCGAGCTGAAGTTCGTGACGGCCGCCGCGTCGACCAACGTGCGCGTGCCGGGGATCCCCGCCGAGGACGCTGACGAGCTCCGCGACCGGCTGGTGGAGCTCGCCGAGACCCGTCGCGCCGGGCTGTAGGGGGACCCGTGACGTTCCGACCAGGTCCGCCCCCGCCGGCACCGCCACGCAGCGGGAACGCCGCAGCGGCCGCTCCGCTGACCGATGGCGAGTGGCACCGCCTGCACCCGCTGACCCCGCTGCTGCGCGGTGGGATCTTCCTCATCGTGGTGCTCGGCATCGTGGTGAACAACCTCCGCGACACCCTCGTGAACATGTTCATCCCGGGTGCCGACGGGCCCCAGGAAGAGGGCGATCCCGTCCGCTACGTCTACGAACACGGCGCCGTCGGCTGGGTGCTCCTCGGCATCGCGGGCTTCCTGGTGGTGCTGATCGGCCTGTTCTACCTGTCCTGGCGGATGCACGAGTTCCGCGTCACCGGCGAGATCGTCGAGGTGCGCTCCGGTGTCCTCTTCCGGAACCACCGCAAGGCGCGGCTCGACCGGATCCAGGGCATCAACATCACCCGGCCGCTCGTCCCGCGGATCTTCGGGACCGCGAAGCTCGAGATCGCGCAGGCCGGCAACGACGCCAACGTGCAGCTCGCGTACCTCGGGGCGACGGCCGCGGACGACCTCCGGCAGCGCATCCTCGTGCTCGCCTCCGGTGCGCAGGAAGAGGAAGCGGAGTCGGGCGAGCGCCACAGCAACGGCGTCGTGCAGGACCGCGTGAACGAGTTCCTGTCGCCCGAGCTCGACCCGTCCGCCGTGCACGCCACGCGCATCGTCAAGGTCAAGCCGGGGCGGCTCATCGCGTCGATGGTGCTCTCGGGCACGACGGTGTTCCTCGTGCTCGTCATCGTCGCGATCATCGTCAGCATCACCGTCACCGGCCGGTACTTCCTGCTCGTGTCGCTGTTCCCCGCGGTGATCGGCGCCGGTGGGTACTACATCCGGAAGTTCTCGCGGTCGCTGCAGTACACGATCGCCGACACCCGGGACGGCATCCGGATCGGCTTCGGCCTGGTGTCCACGACGAACGAGACCCTGCCCCCCGGTCGCATCCACGCCGTGAGCGTCGCGCAGCCGCTCCTCTGGCGGCCGTTCGGCTGGTGGGACGTCCGCATCAACCGGGCGACGAACGCCGGCAACGGTGCCTCGAACAACCAGCAGGTGTCCTCGATCGTGCTGCCCGTCGGCGACGCGGCCGACGTCCGGCAGGTGCTCGAGATCATCCTGCCGACACTCGTCGGCTCCGCGGTCGTCGGGCCCGCCGCCTCGATGGACCGGCTCCGCGAGGGGTCAGCCGAAGCCGTCAGCGTCGTCGACGACAGCCTCACCACGACCGGCGACCAGGGCGGGTTCACGCACTCGCCCCGCCGCGGCCGGTGGCTCCGACCGTTCTCGGCCCGCCGCAACGGGTACCGGTTCGTGCAGGGTGCCGTGCTGCTCCGGCTCGGTGCGGTGTGGCGGTCGCTCGTCGTCGTCCCCCTGCCGCGGGTGCAGAGCGTGAAGGTGTCGCAGGGGCCGCTCGAGCGGGCACTGCGGCTCGCGACGGTGCACGTGCAGACCGTGTCCGGTCCGGTGAACGCGACGGTCGGTGCGATCGACGCGGAGGACGCGCAGGGGCTGTGGGCCGAGGCCGCGCGGCTGGCCGTCGAGGCGGCGGTCACCGACACGTCGCACCGCTGGCGGTCCGGCGGGTCCGGCACGTCCGGTGCACCCGGCCTGGAGGCTCGCCACGCGCCCGCCCCGCCCCCTGCGGAACCGCAGGCGGCGGCACCATGGCCCCACGAGCCTCCCGTCGGTTGGGGCGAGGTCCCACCAGCAGGAGCCGCACGATGAGGGCGGGACGGCTGGGAGTCGGCGTCGTCGGCGCAGGCCGTGTCGGGCCGGTGCTCGGCGCCGCCCTGGCGAACGCGGAACACGCGATCGTCGGGATCACCGCGGTGTCCGCGGAGAGCGTGGACCGCGCGGAGGCACTGCTCCCCGGCGTGCCGCTGCTCGAGACACCCGACCTCGTCGAGCGCAGCGAACTCGTGATCCTCGCGGTGCCGGACGACCAGCTCTCCGGACTCGTGCAGGGCCTCGCCGACGCGGGCATCTGGCAGGCGGGGCAGCTCGTCGTGCACACCAGCCCCGACCACGGCGTCGGGGTCCTCGGGCCAGCCCTCGCCGCCGGTGCGATCCCGCTCGCGATCCACCCGGCCATGGCGTTCACCGGTACGAGCGTGGACCTCGCGCGACTCCGCGATGCGTACTGTGCCGTCACGGCGCCCGCGCCGGTGCTCCCCATCGCCCAGGCGCTCGTCGTCGAGATGGGGGCCGAGCCGTTCGTCGTGACCGAACAGGACCGGCCCGCGTACGCCGATGCCGTGCGCGCCGCCGTGAGCTTCTCGACCGCGATCGTGGACCAGTCGGCCGGCACGCTGACCGGCATCGGCGTGGACCACCCCGGGCGCGTGCTCGGGGCGCTCGTCCGCTCCGCCGTGGACAACGCGCTCGCAGCGGCCGACGGGCAGTCCAGACTGTGACCATGGGGACCATCCGCATCACCACCGCCCAGGCCAAGGTCGGGTACCTCGTCGGCGCCGTGATCGTCGAGGTGCTGCTCGCGCTCCTGCTCTGGGCGATCGGGCTGCCGGACGATGCCGTGCCGTTCCTGTCGGCCCTCGGACTCGTGGCGATCGTCGTCGTGGGCGTCCGGTTGTTCCGGAACGAGGGCGAGCCCGTCGAACCGCCTCGTGCGTGGTGGCGCATGACCGGTCGGCCGTTCGCCGGCTTCCTGCTGGCGGCGTACTTCGTCGCGGACGCGCTGTTCGCACGGGCGTCCACGGTCGGGGCGTTCGACGTCCTCGGCACCACGGTGATGCTGCTCGTGGCCGCTGCGTACGTCGGGTCGTCGGTGACGATGCTCGTGCTGCGCGCGCAGGGGCGGCCGCCCGTCGGTGCGTTCGCGTCCGGGGCGGGCCACGGCTCCGTCGATTCCGGGGATGCCGCGCCCCGCGGGTAGCATTCCCCTGCACCCCCACGACCTCCGGAGCCGCACCCGTATGACCGACGAGACCGTCACCCCCGAGACCGCCGCTGCACCCGCCGAAGCCGACGCGCTCGCCGACGCCGTCGCGCTCGCCGAGCAGGAGACGAGCGAACAGCGACAGGTCCGGCTGGACAAGCGGGCACGTCTGCTGGAGTCCGGGATCGAGGCGTACCCCGCCGAGCTCCCGATCACGACGACGATCCCCGCGGTGCGTGCGCAGTACGGCGAGCTGGAGACCGGGGTCGAGACGGATGACGTGGTCGGTGTCGCCGGCCGCATCGTGTTCTCCCGCAACACCGGCAAGCTCTGCTTCGCGACGCTGCAGTCCGGCGACGGTGCCCGGATCCAGGCGATGGTGTCCCTCGCCGAGGTGGGCGACGAGTCGCTGGCGCGCTGGAAGGAGTTCGTGGACCTCGGCGACCACGTGTTCGTGCACGGTCGGGTGATCTCGTCCCGTCGTGGCGAGCTGTCGATCATGGTCGACGAGTGGGCGATCGCGGCCAAGGCGATCCTGCCGCTCCCGAACCTGCACAACGAGCTGAACGAGGAGACCCGGGTCCGCCAGCGGTACCTCGACCTCATCGTCCGCGACCAGGCCCGCGAGACCGTCCGTGCCCGTGCCGCCGTGATGGCGTCGCTCCGCCAGACCTTCACCGGCCACGAGTACCTCGAGGTCGAGACGCCGATGCTGCAGACCCAGCACGGTGGCGCCTCGGCCCGTCCGTTCGTCACGCACTCGAACGCGTTCGACACCGAGCTGTTCCTCCGCATCGCACCGGAGCTCTTCCTGAAGCGCGCCGTCGTCGGCGGTATCGACCGGGTCTTCGAGATCAACCGCAACTTCCGGAACGAGGGCGCCGACTCGTCGCACTCGCCCGAGTTCGCGATGGTCGAGGCGTACCAGGCCTACGGCAACTACGAGCAGATGGCCGACCTCACGCAGGAGCTCGTGCAGAACGCGACGCGCGCCGTCACCGGTGGTTCCCTCGAGGTCACGCTGCCCGACGGGACGACGTACGACCTCGGCGGCGAGTGGCCGCGCATCGACATGTACGGCTCGCTCTCGTCGGCAGCCGGGCGTGAGATCACGCCGTCGACCCCGCTCGAAGAGCTGCAGGCGCTCGCCGCGGCCGAGGGCGTCGAGGTCGCGCACGCCACCCACGGCAAGTACGTCGAGGAGCTCTGGGAGCACTTCGTGATCGACTCGCTCGACCGCCCGACGTTCGTCATGAACTTCCCGGTGGACACCTCACCGCTGACGCGTGAGCACCGCACCCGCCCCGGCATCGTCGAGAAGTGGGACCTGTACGTGCGTGGGTTCGAGCTCGCGACGGCGTACTCGGAGCTGGTCGACCCGGTCGTGCAGCGCGAGCGCTTCGTCGAGCAGGCGAAGCTCGCGGCGGGCGGCGACCCCGAGGCGATGCGCGTCGACGAGGAGTTCCTCCGTGCGCTCGAGCACGCGATGCCCCCCTCGGGCGGCATGGGCATGGGCGTCGACCGCCTGCTCATGGCGATCACGGGCCTCGGCATCCGCGAGACGATCCTCTTCCCGCTGGTCAAGTAGCCCGTCGGTTCCTCACGAGCGGGCGGGTTAGGATGCTCGGGTGCCGCATGGAGTCGTGACCGGGATCATCTTCGCCCTGACGCCGACCGTCGTCGTCGGCCTCGTGTTCTGGTTCGTCATGCGCGCCATCATGCGGGCCGACCGCACCGAGCGCGCCGCCTACGCCAAGGTCGAGGCCGAAGAGCGCGCCCGCTTCGAGCGCGAGCACGGCGTCCCCGCGTCCGCACCGGCATCCGCGGAGTAGCTGCAGCGTTCACCCCTTCGACGCCCAGCGTCACCGTTCGTTCACGTGGTCGTTGCCGCGTGCTGTGAGCATCGTCCGCATGTCCATCACGCAGCTGTTCCGCACTCGTAGCCTGGTCGGCGACATCGAGAGCGAGTACGACGAGTACGACCGCGACGCCGACATCGAGGTCTCCAAGCGCCGAGAGGGCTGGCTCGAACCATCCTGGTGACCCCCACCCGTTCGTCTTTCGGGGTACGGAGTCCGGATCGCATCGATCCGTGACGACGTACCCCTTTCGCATGCCCGGCGGCGTCCTGCTGGCGAGGTGCATCCTCTGCAATGCGCCAGAAACACCCCTGCAACGCCGGAACCACGGGGTCGACCCCTTGCCATCCGGGCGGTCGGGGGACGAGACTGGTCGTGCGCTGTACCCCGTGGGGTGCGGTTCCGATGGTGAAGCACGGAGAACCCTGGGAATCATTCCGTTTGGTTTGTGGGGTACACCTCCCGCCCGCTTTACTCGTGATCACCCCACGAAGGCCATCACCGTCGAATGCAGGGAGAGTCAGATGACGATCGCAACGGCAGCACCGAGCACCACCTCGCGCCGGACGAAGAAGGCAACCGCGAAGACCGAGTCGGCCAAGGTCGAGAGCACCACGCTCGACACCGCCGCGGCAGAGGTCGAGGCGGACGAGCAGCTCGCTGGCGTCCGCGGCGCATCGGTCGACCAGGTCGGCGACTACCTCCGCCACATCGGGCGTCTCGCGCTCCTCACGGCCGAGGAAGAAGCACAGATCGCCCGCCGGATCGAGGTCGGTCTGTTCGCCGGCGAGAAGCTCGCCACGGAGCAGGGCCTCGCGAAGTCCCTGCAGCGTGAGCTCAAGTGGCTGGTCCGCGACGGTGAGCGCGCCAAGGAGCGCATGATCACCTCGAACCTCCGACTCGTCGTGAGCATCGCGAAGCGCTACTCGCAGCGTGGCCTGCCCTTCATGGACGTGATCCAGGAAGGCAACCTCGGCCTCGTCCGCGCAGTCGAGAAGTTCGACTTCACGCAGGGCTACAAGTTCTCCACGTACGCCACCTGGTGGATCCGTCAGGCCATCTCGCGTGGCCTCGCCGACAAGGCCCGTACGATCCGCATCCCGGTGCACACCGTCGAGCTGATCAACAAGATCTCGCGCACTGAGCGTGACCTCACCGTCGACCTCGGCCGCGCGCCGATGCCGGAAGAGGTCGCAGCCGAGCTGAGCATGTCCGTCGAGGAACTCGTGGACCTCAAGGGCCGCTCGCACGAGCCGGTCTCGATCCACACCGTCGTCGGCGACTCCGACGACAGTGAACTCGGCGACTTCATCGAGGACGAGGACGCTGCGTCCCCGAACGAGCTCACCGAGACGACGCTCCTGCACCGCGACATCCGCTCGATCGTCGCGGAGCTCCCGAGCGACGAGGCGAACGTGATCCGCATGCGCTACGGCCTCGACGACGACAAGCCGATGACGCTCGACGAGATCTCGAAGATCGTGCACACGACGCGCCAGGCGGTCAGCCGCGTGGAGTCGCGGGCCAAGCTGCGCCTGTTCGCCAAGGCGGTCTCGCAGGACATGCAGCTCTACCTGACCGAGTAGGTCAGCAGCACTTCGGCCGACGCCCACAACGGCGTCGGTTCGGGGAAACCGGGTCGTTCTGTGGGAAGGCGATCCGGTGGGGTGATGGGACGGCCCGTTCGAGCACTGCTCGGACGGGCCACACTCATGTCAGCGGGTGTGCTCAGTCCTCGGCGTCGCGACGCAGCTTCTGCCGGAGGTCGCTCGGGATGAGCTCGACGAGCTGGTCGGGGCGGACGGGCAGGTCGAGCAGGCTGAGCTTCAGGCGCCCGGTGCGCCCGTGTCGCTCGGCGTCGAGCCGGACGACGCTCCCGGCGTCCTTCCGGAGGCGCATGTCGATCTGTGCCCCGGTGGCGACCTCGCCGACGACGAGCCCGTCGACCTCGAGCGCCGCGCTCCTGGTGCCCTCCGCGATCTCGAACCGGTAGCGCTCCCGCGCGGCGAGGACCACCGCGCGGTCGATGCCCGCCATGGGGGCGACCGGGGTCACGACGGAGCCGGAGAGCGCGGGGGAGAGGACAGGTCCGCCGGCCGCGTAGTTGTAGGCGGTGGACCCGGCCGGCGTCGCTGCCACGATGGCGTCGGCGCGGTAGTACCCGTACCCGAGCCCGCCGACACTGAGGTCCGCGGACACCTGCCCGGCTCCCGGACGCCGCACGATGGTGAGGTCGTTGAACGCCAGGTACTCGGTCCGTGCGCCGCTCCAGGACAACCGGGCCTCGAGCGCGTGGTGCGGCTCCAGCTGGTAGTCGCCGTTCGACAGCCGTTCGAGCGCCGCTTCGAGCTCCGGCGGCTCGATCTCCACGAGGAACCCGACGTTGCCGTAGTTCACGCCGAGCACCGGCACCGGGCGCTTCGCGACGAGCCGCATGGCGCCGAGCATCGTGCCGTCCCCGCCGAGTGCGACCACGAGGTCGACCGTGGCGGTGAAGTCGTCGTCCTCCACCACGTCGATCGTGCCGCCGATGCGGGCTGCGTCGATGCGCCGCGCGACGAGGCGGCCGGCACCGGAGGAGTTCCAGCGCTGCAGGGTCGTGACGGACTCCTGCACGTTCTTGGTCGGGTGGACGACGAGGCCGACGACGGGCTGCTCCATGTGCCGGATCGTACCGGTCGGACCTGGTTCGAGGCCTTCTCAAGACAGCCCCAATGAGATATTCTGCATACATGCAGACCGCCGCGCTCTCCGTCGCCGTCACCGACCTCCGTCACGGTCGCGAGATCGTCCTGCTCGCCGAGCACGAGTCCCGCCAGTCCGGCCTCGGCTTCGTCGACGCCGAGCACCTCCTCGTCGCCTCGGTCGTGCTCTGCTCGGGCATGCCGCGGTTCAGCGACGTCCTCCGGCGTCACGGCGTCACGGCCGATGTCCTCCGCGACGCCATCCGTGTGTTCGTCGGTGCCGGTACCGAGCCGTACCCGACCGAGTCCGACCGCATCACGTGCACCCCCGCCGGAGCGCGGCTCCTGGCGCATGCGTCGCAGATCGCCGGCCCGCACGAGCGCGTCCGTCCTCATCACGTGCTGCTCGCCGTGCTCGACGGCATGGACGACCCGTTCATGGGTGCCGCACACGACGTCCTCGACCAGGTCGGCGTCGACCCCCGTCGCTTCCGGCGTGCCCTGCGCCGCGCTGCCCGCCGCAGCTGACGACGCCGGCCCAGCCGCTGGGCGCACCCAGGGCGGCAAGGTCACGCCCACGGCGAACAGGGGCAGACCAGCCCCGATGTGCTCGTTACTCTCGAAGTACTTGACCGGACTCACACGAGACCGGTGCAGCTGTCGGCTCCGTCATCAGGGGCCAAGGGAGAGCACATGTTCGAGAGATTCACCGACCGAGCCCGTCGTGTTGTCGTCCTCGCTCAAGAAGAAGCGAAGATGCTCAACCACAACTACATCGGCACCGAGCACATCCTCCTCGGCCTCATCCACGAGGGCGAGGGCGTCGCCGCCAAGGCGCTGGAGTCGCTCGGCATCTCGCTCGATGCCGTCCGCGAGCAGGTCCAGGACATCATCGGGCAGGGCCAGCAGCAGCCGACCGGGCACATCCCGTTCACGCCGCGCGCCAAGAAGGTGCTCGAGCTGTCCCTGCGCGAGGCGCTGCAGCTCGGTCACAACTACATCGGCACCGAGCACATCCTCCTCGGCCTCATCCGCGAGGGCGAGGGTGTCGCAGCCCAGGTGCTCGTCAAGCTCGGTGCCGACCTCAACCGCGTCCGCCAGCAGGTCATCCAGCTCCTGTCCGGCTACCAGGGCAAGGAAGCGGTCGCCGTCGGCGGCGAGCAGCAGCAGAACGCCCAGCAGGGTTCGCAGGTCCTCGACCAGTTCGGTCGGAACCTCACCCAGGCCGCGCGCGACGGCAAGCTCGACCCGGTCATCGGGCGCGAGAAGGAGATGGAGCGGGTCATGCAGATCCTCTCCCGCCGCTCCAAGAACAACCCCGTCCTGATCGGTGAGCCCGGCGTCGGCAAGACCGCCGTCGTCGAGGGCCTCGCCCAGGCGATCGTCAAGGGCGACGTGCCCGAGACGCTCAAGGACAAGCAGCTCTACTCGCTCGACCTCGGCTCGCTCATCGCCGGTTCCCGCTACCGCGGTGACTTCGAGGAGCGCCTGAAGAAGGTCACGAAGGAGATCCGCACCCGCGGCGACATCATCGTCTTCATCGACGAGATCCACACCCTCGTCGGAGCCGGTGCAGCCGAGGGCGCGATCGACGCCGCCTCGATCCTCAAGCCGCTCCTCGCCCGTGGTGAGCTCCAGACCATCGGCGCCACCACGCTCGACGAGTACCGCAAGCACTTCGAGAAGGACGCCGCACTCGAGCGTCGCTTCCAGCCGGTGCAGGTCAACGAGCCGTCGCTCCCGCACGCGATCAACATCCTCAAGGGCCTCCGCGACAAGTACGAGGCGTTCCACAAGGTGTCCATCACCGACGGCGCCATCGTCGCCGCGGCGAACCTCGCGGACCGCTACGTGCAGGACCGCTTCCTGCCCGACAAGGCCATCGACCTGATCGACGAGGCCGGCGCCCGCCTGCGTCTGTCGATCCTGTCGGCGCCGCCGGAGCTCCGCGAGTTCGACGAGAAGATCTCGACGGTCCGCGGATCGAAGGAAGCCGCCATCGAGGAGCAAGACTTCGAGAAGGCAGCGAGCCTGCGCGACGAGGAGAAGAAGCTCCTCGGCGAGCGTCTCCGTCTCGAGAAGCAGTGGCGTGCCGGTGACGTCGCCGCGTCCGGCACCGTCGACGAGGGCATCATCGCCGAGGTCCTGGCGCAGGCCACCGGTATCCCGGTGTTCAAGCTCACCGAAGAGGAGACCTCGCGCCTCGTCTTCATGGAGAAGGCCCTGCACCAGCGCGTCATCGGTCAGGAAGAGGCCATCTCGGCCCTGTCCAAGACGATCCGCCGCACCCGCGCCGGTCTCAAGGACCCGAACCGCCCCTCCGGCTCGTTCATCTTCGCCGGCCCCACCGGTGTCGGGAAGACCGAGCTCGCCAAGGCGCTCGCGGAGTTCCTGTTCGACGACGAGGGCGCACTGATCTCCCTCGACATGTCGGAGTTCGGCGAGAAGCACACCGTCTCGCGCCTGTTCGGTGCCCCTCCCGGGTTCGTCGGGTTCGAAGAGGGCGGCCAGCTCACCGAGAAGGTGCGCCGCAAGCCGTTCTCCGTGGTCCTCTTCGACGAGATCGAGAAGGCCCACCCGGACATCTTCAACTCGCTGCTGCAGGTCCTCGAAGAGGGTCGACTGACCGATGGTCAGGGCCGCGTGGTCGACTTCAAGAACACCGTCATCATCATGACCACGAACCTCGGTTCGCAGGGCATCGCCGGTGGCCCGGTGGGCTTCCAGGTCGAGGGTGACTCGGGCGTCGGCTACGACCGCATGCGCTCGAAGGTGAACGAGGAGCTCAAGAAGCACTTCAAGCCCGAGTTCCTCAACCGCGTCGACGACACGATCGTGTTCCCGCAGCTCTCGCAGTCCGAGCTGCTGCAGATCGTGGACCTGTTCGTGAAGCGTCTGTCCGACCGCATGCTCGACCGCGACATGACCGTCGAGCTCACGCTGCCGGCCAAGGAGCAGCTCATCAAGGTCGGGTTCGACCCCGCACTCGGTGCCCGCCCGCTCCGTCGTGCCATGCAGCACGAGGTCGAGGACCAGCTGTCCGAGCACATCCTGCAGGGTGAGCTCACCGCTGGCGACCACGTCAAGGTCGACTTCATCGACGGCAAGTTCGAGTTCGAGACCGGGCGTCAGCCGGGCCGCGAAGAGGTCCTCGCCGGCGCAGCCGCGGTCGAGACCGCGACCGACGCGCCCCAGGGTGAGATCGAGAGCTAGGTCCCCACAGGACAGACGGGAGGCCCGGTGCCAGCTGGCACCGGGCCTCCCGTCTGTCTTCGGCCGGGTCTCAGGCCTGGACGTCACCACGCCAGCCGGCGTCCGTGGGAGCCGACTCGACGTGTTCCTTGTAGTTCTGCAGGTCCTTCTTGATGGCGTGGCCACCGATGCCGACCGCGGAACCGAGCTTCTCGAGGAAGCCGGAGGGCTGCCAGTCGATCTGCGCGGTCACGCGCGTCTCGTTGTCGGCCAGCTTGTGGAACGTGACGACGCCGGCGTGGTCGGTCTCGCCGTCCTTGACCGCCCAGGCGACCCGCTCGTCGGGGTGCTGCTCGGTGATCTTCGCGCGGAACTCGCGCTCCTGGCCCGCGACCTTCACGGTCCAGTCGGTGGTGGTGTCGTCGACCTGGACGATCTTCTCCACCTCGCTGAGGAACTCGGGGAACTCCTCGAAGCGGGTCCACTGCCCGTAGGCAGCGCTGACGGGGACGTTGACGTCGATGGTCTCGATGATCTGGGGCATGTCCTGGACGGTAGGCGGCGGCGCATGTGCACGGCCCAGGGAGCCGTACCCCGTGAGCACTATGGTTGGGGAGATGACTGAGCACGGGAAGCACGCGTTCCACGAACGGGACGACCACGGCATCCTCGTGCGACCGGCGCTGGCGTCGGACGTGCCGCACATCCAGCGCCTCATCGCCCCGTACGTCGACCGGCGCATCCTGCTCGGCAAGGAGAACGTCGCGCTCTACGGTTCGATCCAGCAGTTCCGGATCGCCGAGGGTCCCGACGGTGTGCCGATCGGCTGCGGAGCGCTCGCGGTGTTCTGGGACGACATCGCCGAGGTCCGCACGCTCGCCCTCGACGCGGACTGGATCCACAAGCGCGTCGGGCACCGGATGCTCGAAGCGCTCGAGCACGACGCCCGCGAACTCGGTGTCGCGCGGATCTTCTGCCTGACGTTCGAGGTCGACTTCTTCACGAAGCACGGGTACCTCGAGATCGGCGAGAGCGTCGTGTCCCCTGACGTGTACGCGGAGCTCGTCCGGTCGTCGGACGAAGGCGTGGCGGAGTTCCTCGACCTCGCCAGGGTCAAGCCGAACACCCTCGGCAACACCCGCATGCTGAAGATCCTCTGACGCTTTCGGGTCCTCCTCGGCGGGGTTCCGCCGCGCCGTGCCGTGCGTTGTCTACCCTGTGCGCATGTCCTCGTTCCGTCACCCCGTTGGCCCGCAGAAGCCGGGCGTCTACTGGCGCCGCCGTGCGACCGTGGCCGGAGTGATCCTGCTCATCGTGGTCGTCATCGTGCTCATCGTCGTGGGGCGCGGGAACGGGGCGTCGTCCGCCGCTGCCCCGTCGGCGTCGCCGTCTTCGTCTCCTGCCGCGGCGTCGTCTTCGTCGTCCGCTGGAGCGTCGTCATCGCCGTCAGCGTCCGCGTCCGCTTCGGCGCCTGCTTCCGCCGCCGATGGGTCGACGTGCTCGAAGGACCAGATCACGCTGAAGCCCGTCCTCGACAAGAGCGCCTACGGGCCCACCGAGGACCCCAAGATCGCGATGTCGATCGAGAACACCGGTTCGAACGCCTGCCACATGGACCTCGGGTCGTCGCAGCAGGTCCTGACGATCAGCTCCGGCGAGGAGCAGTACTGGTCGTCGAAGGACTGCCAGACCGGCGGGACGAACCAGGACGTCACGATCAAGGCCGGGCAGACCCTGACCACGCCGGCTATCGCGTGGGACCGGACCCGGTCGTCGACCTCGACGTGTGATGCCTCTCGCCCGTCCGTGACCGGTGGGGGAGCGAGCTACCACCTGCAGGTCGCGGTGGGGAACATCACGGGTAAGGACTCGGCGCAGTTCATCCTGAACTGAGGCGGGCCGGCCCGGGCGTCAACCGAACTTCGGGGTCGTCGCCTTGCACCGCACGATCTGACCGACGCCGCCGTGCTCCTCGGCGATGACCTTCTTGCCGTCGAGCAGGATCCGGCAGCTCGCCGTCCGGTCGGCCGGGGGAGTGGCCCGCACGGATGCGTCGTCCTCAGCGAGCACGATCGAGTCGTGCGTCCAGCTGGTGTTGTCGCCCTCGGTCGCCTTGGTCGACGTCGACCCGGCGGTGTGGGTCTCGGGGTCGTCGCCACGGCTCTCGGCGCCGACATAGCTGACGTCGTGGAGCGGGGTCGCGTCCGGAGAGTCGACGGTGACCTCGTACGTGACGGACCATGCGTCGCCGACCTGCTGCTGGATCTGCGCACACCCCGTCATGGCGATCGCGACGAGGGCGGCGGCGGAGATGGCTGCTGTTGTCCGGGTTTTCGTCATACAAACACAATCGCGGCCGGCCGATCGAACTTCGTCATGACGAAGGCTCGATCGAGTCCGACCGCGGTCGTGTTCGGGGTCAGCCGACCGGATGACGGTCAGCGTTCCCCTGGGGTTCAGCCGATGACGGTGATGTTCTCCGCCTGCGGGCCCTTGCGGCCCTCAGTGATCTCGAACTCCACCTTCTGGTTCTCTTCGAGACCGCGGTAGCCGCTGCCCGAGATCGCCGAGAAGTGCGCGAAGACGTCCGCGCTGTTGTCGTCCGGGGCGATGAACCCGAAGCCCTTTTCGTTGTTAAACCACTTGACGGTTCCAGTTGCCATGATGGCGTTTCCTTAACTGTTCTTGCTTTCCATCGCGGTATGACACGCAGACGGAGCCTCGTCGTATGTCGACGAGGATGATGCGCCACGCGGGCAGGTGCCGGCGGGACGGGTTCGGGGTCAGGCCTGAGCCAGTGACCCTGTGCAGTCCGGTCGGGGGAGTGTCACCACCCCGCCCGGACGTTGGGCGCCGCAGAAGCGGTTCCCTCAACCTACAGGGTCTTTGGCCCCACGACCAGACAGTTCGCCTCCTTGGGGCGAAATCTGATGAACTTGATGGTGATGGCAGACAAGGAACAGCGCTTCCGGAGCGAACAGCTCGAGGAAGCCCTCGCGAAGCAGGACGTGGCGGCGGTGGCGTTCGCGCTGCGGCACGACATCGTGATCGTGCCCCGACTCGTCACGGGTAAGAAGGACATGCAGGTCCGCGTCTTCGGGCGTGAGGGGTCGGAGAAGCGCATCCTGCTGCTGTTCTCGTCGGCCGACGCGTACACGGCGATGGTGCCGGACGAGAAGATCCGGCAGGTCATGGTCTACGACGCAGCTCGTCTGGAGGAGTTCCTCGCCGCGCACCTCGACTCGCTCGAGGGCGTCTTCTTCGACATCGCCGGCCCGAACACGATGCAGGCGGACCCCGCTGATCTGTTGGATGCCCTTCGCGCCTGACTGTCCTCATCTCGGAGGGACTGCGCTCAGCGGACAGCCCCGCGTGGCCGGGTGCTGAAGACGCGTTGCGCCCACTCCGCACAGGAGGCTCGGCTCACCCCGGGTGCGCTGGTCCGGTCAGCACGGTAACGCTCCAAGGCCGTGATTCAGAACGCTGCGTCGAGCTCGCGTTCACGCACCGACTTCGTCAGGGAGAAGGCGACGCGGAGTGCTTCGCGCAGGTGCTCTGCGTCCGCTCCGAGAACGGTCGTGAAGCCGAGACGCTTCGCTTCGTTCGCGCGCTGCTTGGCTCCCGTCGCCGGTCGGATCTCGCCAGCGAGGCTGATCTCACCGATGGCCGCGAGCGTGTGCGGGTACGGACGATCGCGAGCGGCACTGGCCAGGGCGAGGACGATCGCCAGGTCGGCGCCGGGCTCGGTGAGCTTCATCCCGCCGACGGTGGAGACGTAGACGTCGGCATCGGAGAGCTTGATGCCCGCACGGCGTTCGAGCACCGCGAGCAGCATCGCCACGCGTGAGGAGTCGACGCCGTTCACGACGCGCCTGGGCTGCGGAGCGGAACTCGGTACGACCAGCGCCTGGACCTCCACCGGCAGGGCGCGGCGGCCTTCCATCGCGACGGTGATGCACGTGCCGGAGACGGGGGCGCCGTTGCGGGACATGAACAGTCCGCTGGGATCGGGGACCTCGTGGATGCCGTCGCCCGCCATGTCGAAGCAACCGACCTCGTCGGTGGGGCCGAAGCGGTTCTTCAGTGCCCGGACGAACCGGAGCGCGGTCTGACGGTCGCCCTCGAAGTGGCAGACGACGTCGACGAGGTGTTCGAGCAGCCGCGGACCGGCGATCGATCCGTCCTTCGTCACGTGGCCGACGATCAGCACGGGCAGGTTGCGCTGCTTGGCTTCGCGGATGAGGGTCGATGCGACCTCCCGCACCTGGGACGTGCCACCCGCGATGCCGTCGACCGTGGCGGAGGAGATCGTCTGTACGGAGTCGGCGATGAGCAGGTCTGGCTGGACCTGGTCGATCTGACCGAGGATGACGCCGAGGTCGACTTCACTCGCGAGGTACAGGTCGTCGTGCATCGCCCCGGTGCGCTCCGCACGGAGCCGGACCTGGTCGACGGACTCTTCCGCGCTGACGTAGAGCACCCGCTTGCCGGACGCGGCAGCGCGCGAGGCAACCTCGAGCAAGAGCGTCGACTTCCCCACGCCCGGCTCGCCGCTCAGCAGTACCGCGGCACCGGGGACGATCCCGCCGCCGAGGACACGGTCGAACTCGCCGATGCCGGACCGCCAGCGTGGCACTGCGCCGACCCGAGCCTGCGTGATGGGCTGCGCGACACGGGTGCCCGTCACGGCGACCGCGCTCGTGCCGCGGACGCTGGCCGTCGTGGCGGTGGTGTCCTCGACGGTGCCCCACGACTGGCATTCGCCGCAGCGCCCGACCCACTTGATGGTGGTCCAGCCGCACTCGGAGCAGCGGTAGGAAGACTGGGGGCGGGCCATGGGACGAGGTTAGGCCGCGCCGCCGACATCCCCCGGGCGGCGGTCCGGTGCGTTCGGTCCGTCGTTCTCGACGCGATCCTCGTCTGCGCCGCCGGCGTACTCGCCGGGCAACGGGACGGACCCGGTCATGCGCTGCCGGAGGCGGTCGATGCGGCCCGGCCGGTGCGCGTGGTCCAGATCGTCCGCCCCGCCGGTGTCCTGCTCCGCGCGCGCGTTCGCGACCGCGCCGGCTTCTCGCCCCAGGTCCTCGGCTTCCCGCACCGACAAGTAGTGCCGGATCGCCGCGACGGTGTCGACCCTGGCATCGATCGCCGGCTCGAATGCGCTCGCCCAGATCTCGTACCCGCGGTCGTTCGGGTGGAACAGGTCCCCGTACGTGTTGAAGAAGGTCCGGCGCAGCCCGACCCGCTTCGTGATCGCGTGCAGTGGCGCCACCGTCAGCCCGAGCTCGTCCGCGACACGATGCACGATCTCGTTCGCCACGGCGACCTTGCGCTCACGATCGGGAACGAACATGCACGGCAGCTCTGCGACGATCGCGTGCGACGGCACCGCGGCGTAGATCTCACGGAGGTTCCGCTCGAACTTGTCGGGGTTGAAGTCGGCGATGTCGTTCGCACCGATCGACACCGTGCAGATGTCGGGAGTGAACGTACGGAGTTCGGGGAGCTGCTGCTTCTTGGCGCCCCAAGTGGTGGCACCGGAGATGCTGAGGTTCACCACGCGGACGGTGCTGCGCGACCGGTGCTTGATCCGCCTGGCGAGGAGGCCGACGTAGCCACGGGACGGGACCGTCGCACCGACGCCCTGCGCCGCGGAGTCGCCGATCGCCAGGTACGTGATCTGCCCTTCGTGGTGGAGCCGTTCACGCCACCAGTCCGCGTGTGTGGGGAGCATCTCGACCACGCGTTGGGCTGCCGCGCGCTGTCCCTTGACGCCGGCCCGGGCGCCGAAGGCCGCGCCGCCGGCGACCGCGAGGCCGCCGGCGATCGAGGAGATCAGTGCGATGAGTGTGCGGGACTTCATGCCGCTGACGGTACGCCCGCTGGCCATGACGGATCAGGGCGGGATCTGTGGTTGTGGGAACTGCCCTGGACGTGACCACCTGTGGAGGGTGGGCCGGTCTGCGGTGTCGCGAGGGGCCTCCCGGATCGTGTAAACTCTTCCCCGGTACCGTGTCCGAGCGGCCGAAGGATCATGTCTCGAAAACATGTGTGGGGGCAACTCCACCGTGGGTTCAAATCCCACCGGTACCGCCAACGGGTGAGTCACGGAACTCGTAAAGTCCGCAACGAAGGCCCCCAGGGAGACCCTGGGGGCCTTCGTTGTTTCACGTCGGAGCTTCCGCGCAGCCGGACGAGATTCGTGCGGCCGTGGGCCGCGGCACTGGGCGGGAGCCGCCAGGTTAGCGGCGTTGGTCTTGGCAGACAGCCGGCGTGACATTTCGCCTGCTCGGGTGGCCCCCTATAGCGTCGAAGGCTGGCCGGTGATCGCCGCAAGCCTCGCGGCGACGCTGTGTCTGGTTGGCGGAACGCCTTGTCGAAGTCCGGCACCGTTTAGGCGAGGAGAAGAACTCTCATCGGTGCTGCCCTCATCTCGGCGCGGTTCAACCTCGCGGAGAAGGCCGCGTCGGGGTGGGTGGTCCTAGACGCTGGTTCGGTCCCAAATGCTGACGACGTCATCGCCGGTCAGTGGCGTCCCAACGAGCACTCTGTCCCAGTCTCTCGTTGGTACGTTGCTGACCCAGCGGCGGACTTCGTCGAACGACGTCGGCTCGGTGCGTCCTTGCTCACGCCACAGCCGCGCGGCTCGGGTCGCTGTGACGCGGCCGAGTCCAGCCATCCGCAGCCACACGGCTTCCCGTTCGTTCACTCCGTAGAAGATCATCGACGGCACGTGGCCCGCTTCGCGGCGGCTAGTGTCCGCTGCGTTGGTAGTCAGCGCCACTTTCTCAAGCGCACCCATGCCCCAGCTTGCTGAGGCAGTCAACCGTCCTTGCAGGTATGCCACGAACTCGGCAGTCCGCTTCCCAGGAGCTTTCGATTTATCGCCGTGACGGTCAACGAGTTCGGCGATGTTCAACCCGTTGACCCAGTCACGGAGAATGTTTGCTACGCGTTCTGCGTTGAAGGGCCCCGGTTTGTCTTCTCCGAGTGTCATTTCTGGAAGGTCGGCAATCATCTCCACACGTGCTGCGAGACCACTGCTGTCAGCACCAAAGAGCACCGCCGGGTCCCACGACGCGCTGCTCCGAACGCCGGGCGTCTCATACGTTTTCGCCATCAGGTACTTCACGGTCGGAGTGGAGAAACCGGTGCCGTCGGCGAGAGATACGAGCGGTCCGTCCCGCCGGATGCTCTCGAGGTACCGTCGGCACACCGCTACGAGCTGTTCGGCGTCGTTCGGCGAAGTCCGTTCCGCCGTCGTGTACACCAGGCTCGATCGAAGGAGGTCTTCTACATCATTCGCTGAGCGGAGCGCACCGGAGACGCGGTAAGCGTGCGCGAGGTACTGCAGAAACTCCGAAAGATGCTCCACGGAATTCAGGGTAGGCAGTCGAATGTCAGATCCGATAGCGTCCGCTTTGGTGATGATCTCGGAGAGCTGGCTTGCCACGTCGGCTGCTTCGTTAGTGAAGAAATCGCCCCACCATGACCGCTGCTGCTGGGTTACCGAGGTGAACCCGACCAGGCCGGTGCCGCTGAGCATCCCGCGTCCGGCGCGGCCGGCGATGTTCCAGAAGTCGCTGTGCGTGAGCTTCCGCTGACCCATCTGGTACGACTCGATGAGGACGTTCGCAAGCGGGAAGTTCGCCCCTTGCGCAAGGGTTGTAGTGCCTGTAATCACGTCCAAAAACTTTTCGGACATCAGGGCTTCGATGAGCCGCCTCGTCTCGGATGAAACTCCGGCGTGGTGGTAGGCGACCCCTCGTCGAATCGCGTACCCAAGGTCGTTGCCAGGCCCAAGTTCTGATTCGACGTGTCGGACGACGGTCGCCGCGAACGCCGTTAGATCCCGTTCCGGCCGACCCGCAGCAATTTCCGCGGCGCGTGTCATCGCAGTAGCTTTGCCGCCGCAGACAATGAGCGTCTGACCGCGTTCCAGGAGCCGACGCTGCGCGACTTCGTTCACGGGCCCCGCGGCTCGGTTCTCTTGCGCCGATACTCCCAAGTCGATGGTGAACCCAGCCGGCAGGCCCGCGTTGTCAACGGATTCCACCGTTCGGAAGACAACGTTTCGCTGCTTCTTCTGCCCGCCGTCGGGATGCTTCCGCAGCTCCAGTTCGATCGCGCCCACGACCTTTTTGTTCGGTTGCCAGTCGACGTGAATCGCGGCGCGCTGCCGCGACGATCCGAGCCACGCAACAAGGTCGTCAGCGTTCGGCATGAACGGCGACAACAGGAGATAGCGGACGTTCGGCTTGTCGCGTTTCACGGTCGCCAGTAAAAGTTCGAGGCGTGCGCCACGACTCGGGTCTGCGATGTTGTGTGCTTCGTCGACGATGAGCAGCGAAAGGTTGGCGACGGATTCGTGGCCGCTGCGGACGAGGAGATCCAGTTTCTCCCACGTTGTGACGATCACGTCGGGCCGCTGCCTGAGAAGGAGGTCCTCGGTGGGGTTTAGGTCGAATACAGGTACTGCTTGTTCAACGCGTTTATGTAACGGCGCGAAGTCTCGCCGAAGTTCATCGGTAACTTGATTGGCGAGAACTTTCGTCGGGACGACATACGCAATTGACGAGTTCGGGTTCAACGAAAACGCCTGCATGATGGAAAACTTCGCCAGCAGTGTCTTGCCGCCGCTTGTCGGCATCTGAACGACGAGCGCGCGGCGGTTCGAGTCGAACATGCCCTCGTTCATCGCTGCGATCTGACCGGGCCAGAGTTCCAGCGTGGGGTGCGCGCGATCGCGCGTCGTCAATGACAATGCGAGGTCGCGGGCGTTCTCGCCAAGAAGTTCGACCTGCGCCCAAATTGAGCGTTCCACACTCGGTGCGAGAGCAACATGCACGAGGCGTGCTTCACGTGCGAGCTCGCCGTCGCCGACGATGGACGCGGCCTCCTCGGCCTGTCGGAGATGCGTTGCCAGGCGTGCACGGACCCCTTCGGACGCGCCTTCGCCGGACTCGATATATCGGCCGGCGGTTGTGACGAGCTGCGCCTGATGGTAAAGGCTGATTAGCCTCAGCGCTGCGGTTTCATCGTCGTCTGATCCTGCAAGGTACGCGGGTTCGAATTGGTTCTGCTCCGCTCGAAGCCGAGCGAGTACGGCGAGTGCAAGGTCGATGTCGTCCCAGCCATTTGCCTTCCGAATTAACAGGGCGACTGCGATCGTGACATCATGTCGAACGCGCTCGAACCACGTCCCGGCTGAGGGTCTGGACGACAGTTCAGCAGCAGTAGGCAACGCTGAGGTGAGCGCATGACGCGCTTCGGTGATGCGTTCGGAGGCGACACCGGTGGCTGCCAGGCGCAGCGCCAGCCACAGTCGAGGGTCGTAGTCGTCATCGTTGGGCAGGGCTTCGAGGGTCTCTGGCTGGCGTGCGGAGGCGTTAAGCACGTCTACCCAGCATGCAAATGCGGCACTGTATGCCTCGCGGCGCGCTCGTCCGGTCGCGGCCTGAGCTTCCTCTTCGAGAACGATTGCTGCTCGTACTGTCCGCAACACGGCGGCGTCGGACGAGTCCGCGGTGGGTTCCACGCCGAGGCTCGCGATCGTCGCGGTGCGCTCCGCCGTTGCTGCTGTCTCAACGACCTTGCTGGCGACCAGAAGCTCACTGATCTCCGTGGTCACGCCGCGTCCTCGTCCGGTGACGACGGTGGTGCAGCCGCAGCAAGGAGGAAGTCGTCGACGAGCGCTTCGATGTCGTTCGTCGCGACCCGAAGCACCATGAAGTCGACCTCTCCGGGCTCGTAGGTGGATGGTGATGACTGGAACGGACCAGCGTCTCCAAGCGAACCATGGTCTGGCCGGACGAGCATGCTCGTACACCGCACAATGAGTCTCCCGTCGTTGTCCTCATCCCACAACCATGCGGCGGAAGCGAGGAGTCGGGCGGTGTGCGGATCGGTTGTTTGCCGTCGCGCGTTCCACAGCTTTTGGGAGGTTGCTTCTCGTTCCGTCAGATGTCCGATGTGTTGCTCGTGGAGGGAGTCTCTGGCACCGTGCACCACTCGCGGTGGCGTCTTGGCTTCGGCGGAGACTTTCGCTTCGCCGAGGGACAGGTAGATGACCTCTTGCCCGTCCTCAGTCGCTGCGCGCACGCCTATTTGATCGATGCCGCGTCCGGGGAGCTGCACGAGTTCGCGGTCGCGGACGGACCGATAGCCGTAGAGGTAGTCGCGGAACTGCTGACCAGCAACGGCCAGTGCAAGTTCGCCGAGGTCAGACCGCTCAACCGAAAGGTGACGTGTGGCCCCTGTGCGTCGGGTTGGAAGCATCCTCAACTGAAGCCGGCGCTGCAGCTCCTGCACGCTCACTTCCAGGCCTTGCAGCAGCTCGAGAGGCACCACGGCGGCGGTCCGCAACTGTCGGTACTCTTCCGCGAGCGTATCCAGCCAGTCATCGGCTTGCGGCTCAAGGACCGTCACCTGGTGACCGTCAACTGTTGCGGCTGCGACGACTTTGAACATCCCTGACACAACACTCGACGTCATTCGTCCCCCGCGGCAAGCACGGAAGCCACCATATCGAGTAGAACTCACGCTTCGGTACCCCCGAACGGGTGACACGCGGGCATGGCCGTGACCTCTGGCGCGCCGACGAGCGGCCCTCAGTGCAACCACGGGACGGGACTGGTGTCATCTGCCCTTCAATGTCGACGTAGCGGTCGCAGGTACGGTTCAAGGGATTGTCCGGGGACAGCCCTGCGATCTCCCGGGACTGTTCGAGAAGACTCATCCAGTCCCTCCTAGTCGCATTGTCGTCTGGGTCGACGGCCGGTGGGCATGCGGCTGGTGCTGTGACCGCGGCGTGCGGGCCTGCCGGTGCTCCGCTGTCATTCGCCGGATGAGCGTCGGCAGAGCAAAACGGGCATGTGCTGCGATGCGCACACCGTCGCGTCGGCGTACGGCGATGACTGAGGAATGGCCCATGATGATGCTGTGACCGACCCCGACCCGCTGACGGAGGCTGCCGACCTTCTCGACCGGACACCTGACGTGCTTCCCACGGCGGCACTTCACGAAGCCGACTTCGAAGCGTTCACAGAGCGGCTGCTCGCCGCACACCGCCACGCATTCCCCACCGTCCCCCGGCGGATCGCCAGGATCACACTCTGGGGTCGACGCGGCGACCCGCAGCACGGCATCGACCTCGCCGGAGCGTGGGACACCGGCACGGAAGTCGCGTTCCAATGCAAACGCTGGGACCGGCTCCTTCCCGGAGACATCGACAGCATCGTGACCGCAGCGACGTACCCGGCGGGCGAGTACGTACTGGTCTACTCAGGCGTCGCGTCAGCACCAACACGTGCAGCGGTCCGCAAGCACCCCAGATGGGACCTCTGGGACGCGAAAGATCTCCGCCAGTACCTCAACGATCTGCCGCTGCACCAGCGCCGAGAAGTACTTGACAGCACCTGGTCACCGGAGATCCGTCGACGGATCCTGCGCGACCTACCAACCGATGCGTTCATCAGCACCAAAGCTGTGCGAACCAGCCGATCCCGACAGGGGCAGCTCCTCAACGACAACGGCGCCTACATCGGCGTGAAGTCGCAGCGGAAGCAGATCATTCGGATGCTGCAGAACGGTGCCGACGGACCAGCCGCCATCATCGTCCGCGGCCCCGGCGGCACGGGCAAGACTCGCCTCATCGAAGAGGCAGCAGAGGCGTTCGAAGCGCGGCGACCCGATGTGCCGGTGGTGTGGCTTGCTGCCGGTGTCGCCCTCGATCGTGCTGCGCTCGACGAGCTTCCCCTTCAGCCATCGGTCATCGTCGTAGACGACGCTCACCTGCGCACCGCCGCTCTGACGCTGCTCTTGCAACATGTAGTCGCGAATCCCGGTACGCGCCTCCTCCTGGGTTCGCGAGATCCTGCAGTTGAAGAGCTGCGCCGTCAACTGGTCACCGCAGGCATTGCCGCACATCGAACGGGGGCCGTGCGCACAGACCGGTGGAGTATCAACGGTGCTCGGAGACTTGTCGCAAACCTCGCCACCGGACTGTCGCTGCAGTACCAGTTCACGGAGCAGCTTGCGCAACTCGCCGCTGACACGCCCGCAGTGGCTGTCATCGCGATTGGCTTGGTGCGCGAAGGAGTCCTTACCGACGGCCTGCAGCTCAACGACGACCTGCGCACGGAGATCCTCAATCGGTTCGGAAACGAAACGCTCGACGATGTTCCCGGCGCACCTGGCCAAGCCGCGCCGACGCTGTACGCGATCATCGCTGCGCTTGGGTCGATGAACTTCGATGACGCGGACACAACTCGTCAGCTCCGAGCCATGACGGGTTGGAGCGTCCGGGAATGCTTGATCGTTCGCGCCGCACTGGACGAACGCGGTCTGACAGCAGGAGCACCCACCGTCCGCGTTGTCACGGAATTGCTCGCGGACCAGATCCTTGAACGCGAAGCGATCATTGCCCGCCAGGACACGGGCTTCGTCCGGGACCTGTGGACCCACTTCGCGGACACGCACTTCGGCACGCTCCTGGCGAACCTTGGCTCACTGGACCGTCGGCTGCACAGCAACGGCAATCCAGGCGTCATCGACGACTTGTGGAGCGATGTGCTCGATCGGCTACAGAAGATGGACCATGCCGACTTGATGGGCATCCTCGTCGATGGCGCGCAGCTCGCCGTGACGCAGCCAACGCAGTTCATCGACGTCCTCGACGTCGTGCTTGCCCGACTTGATGCCATTGACGACTCGGATGGGATGGCCAAGCCACGGCTCTGGTTCGGGCGAGAGGGCGTGGAGTACCGCCTCTCCTCCCTGTACGCCGACGTCGGTGTGCACGCACCGGATCTCATCCCACGCGTCCTTGAAGCACTCCGGCAGCTAGGGCGCCGCGACGTCCGGAAGGAGAACCCGACCCCTGGCCACCCGTTCCGGCTCATCCGTGAACGTTTCGCTGACTACTCGGCGCTACCAAGCGCGGACGCTCCGACGTACGTCATCGATGCGGTGCAACGCTGGATCAGTGAAGAGCCGTCCCCCGTCCTGCTGCTTGTACCGTTGATGGCGAAGAACACCACTCGTCGGACCATGACGGACCATCGGACGCTGACTTGTGAGCCGGTGATCGTATCGCCGGACCGGACGGCATCGATCCGAGCGCGGATCCGGGCGCTCCTCGAGTCGCACCTTGAATTAGCGGGGGACAGCATCGAGGTGCTTCGGCACGCGCTCCAGCCTCCGCAGCCCGGCTTCGGCGCAGTGGCGACGCCGAAGGAGATCCTCAAGTGGGAGTCGGAGGATCTCAACACGTTGTCGTCGCTCCGGTTCTTTGCAGAGCACGCCGGCACCGCAGCAACGCGCCGCTCTGTTCGGAACGCGATCGACTGGTCGGCGGCTCACGCCCTTTCGCCGTCGGTGCGGGCGACGGCGTTGAACCTTATCCGTGAGCTTGACGCGCGGCCCGACGACGACCTTGCGGACTTTCTCATCGTGGGCACCACGATGACGCCCCACCAGCGGCTGGAAAGCGGCACAGCAGGTGATCGGATGGAACGAATGGACGCTCTTGCTACGGATGCCGTCCGAACGATCTGGCCCGACGGTTACACCGCAGCCGGCTTCCAATTCCTCGACACGCAAGCGCGAGAGGTGGCCGCGGTCAGAAAGCAGCAGGTCTGGAAGTTGAGCGCCGTTGCCATCGCGCTCCGCCGCACTGCACCGAAGCTCATTCCCGCGGTCACATCAGCGATCGTCGATCAAGAGCCGGGCCCGCTCGATGACCTCCTCCCGTGGTTGCTCGCCGACGCGACCGATGAGGTTCTCATCGCCGCCGCCGAGAGGTTCGCGTCTCTACGGCCTGAAGTGCGTCGCGCATTCGGGATCGCCGCCGGACACGAGGGATGGCGAAACGATCGACCTGCTGCAGCCACGTTGCTACGGCTCGGCCGGGGTGACGCTGACGACAGGGTCCGTGAGTCATTCCTCCTTGCGCACGACCGAACCGCGACGTGGACGCAGGTTCGTGACGAGCTCATCGCTGGTGACGCATCAGCGTTGACTATCGATGTCGTTTTGGACCGTTCCGGGTTCGGCTACAGCGACGACGACACGGCTCCTTCGGTGGCAAGCGATGACGTGTCAGCGCTTCTTGACCTGGCGGACCGGATGACTGCCTCTGCGGCAGCCCTACCGCGCGTGCTGAAAGCCGCCGCCTCGGCTGATCCGAACGCGGTGCTCACATTCTTGAACCGTCCCCGCGACGAGTTCTACGCACCGGACATCACAGCGTTGTTCGCCGCCCGCGCAGACAGCGTCGCCGCATGGCTCCTCAACGAGGCATCCACCCAGCCGAATCCGCGGTTAGACATTGCGACCGTTGCAGCCATTGGAGAACCGATGCCGCGAGAGGTCGCGGACGCGCTCAGGCATGTCGCCGCTGCCGCGGACAGTTCCATCATCGACAAGCTGGCGGAGATGTTGACGGCGGTGAGCGCATGGTCGTCGTATCAGCCCGACCTTGCACGGTTCATTCTTGAACACGGCGGCCGTGCCTCGGGCGCGGACCACCGCCGGGCACATGTCTCCGAGGGCTCCACACCGACGCATTGGTCCTGGGGTTCCGGAGGGTCCCCGGAGTTGAATCGTGCACTGCAGGCAGCGACTGCAGGCGCCGCCGACGAACCGAACCATGAACTCCGTGAACTGCTCGAAACCGCAGTCCGAATCATGCAGGCACGCATCGATGACATCAACAACGAAGACGACGGCGAGTTCGACGACGACGATGACGCCGCGTAACTCCGTCTGAGCGAAGCGATTCGATGCCTCGCACGCATCGCTGACCAAGCCTCGACACGATCCGTGGTAATCATTGCTCACGCTCGAAGCGCGGCGGAAACGAGCTCACGCGGTGGCACCCCAATTGTCTGATACCAACTCTCCTGCCTCACCGGCTGCCGAATGGTCCGCCGGTCGCTTGCGTTGGCGAGATATTCGATGGTTCGCCGGTAGCGACGCATCCGCGGAACGTCTGGCGGACGGCTACAGCGAGGATCAGGGCCGTGGCACTGTCTGCTCCCAGCCGATGGAGGCGTGGGGGAGCGCTGATCCTTCCCGCCTGGGACTCTCAGAAGGGACGGGTCGGCAGGTACTTGCCGTTGAGGGTGATGACGGCGCGGTGTCCGCCGTCGTGGTCCTCGACCTTCGCCACGTCGAGCTTCAAGTTGATGGCGCTGATGATGCCGTCACCGAACATCTCCGGGATGAGTTCCTTCAGAGTCGGTCCGTAGACGCTCATCATCTCGCGGAAGCCGTAGATCGTCGGGTCGGTGGAGACGCTGGCGGAACTGCGGGTGTCATCGCCGCAGCATTCTCGAGCACGGCGCGTAACGCGGCCCGCTGCACCTGCACGTAGAAGCGTCGGCCAGTTCTTTGAAGAAGAAGCACGCGGCGTATGGGGGCTGAGTGGCTTCGATCACACCGGTACCGTTGACCTAGGAGTCTTGCGTCCCGTCTCGGAGCCGGAAGTTCGCGGCCGGAACGGTCCCAGCGAGAGATCGCTCCACTAGCGCTTCGAGCGTTTGTCCGGAACGCCCTCATTGCGGACCGAGGTGTCACCAACGCCTAAAAGTGGGCATGCGACCACCGGGGTGTCGAAGCGGAGAATGTCTGGTCCTGGGATCGGGCGGAGCCACGTCTTCGTGACGTCATCGCCGACGCAGACTGGCTGCACATTTTCAGGCTGCTCGAAGCCTCGGCACCGTCCAGGGAGCACAAACGGCGGGAGTTCACTGAGGAGCTCAACAACCTGCTGGCCCGAGAAGGGCTTGCGTACGAATTTGCCGGCCGGCACTTCCAGCCGTGGAACCCCGCCTCCACCGAGCTTGGTCTCGACGAAGTCGTCGAAGATGCCAGCGGCATGCTCAGCGGTCGCCTCGAGCCGGCCGCTCCTACCGAGTTGGCTGACCACCGACGACTGAGTCTCGGAGTGCGTGTGCGGCGTTGTGGATCTCGCGCCAGACGCCCCGCGCACGGCCCAGGCGGCACTGATCCGCACGCCCTCAGAGGACCGGACGGATCTCGAGCCTCCGGTTACAAGCCTTCGACGCCTCTGCCGCCAACCGGAGGGCGACGTCGGCGTCGGGAACGTCCCAGATCCACACACCGGCGACGAATTCGGTCGTCGCGACGTACGGGCCGTCCGTGACCGAGCCGGCGTCGTCCCGGTTGTCGACGACCGTCGCGAGCTCGGGGGCCGCCAGGCCGGCGGCGAACACCCAGTGCCCGTCGGCGCGGAGCCGGTCGTTGAACGCATCGATGGCGGCCATCTCGGCGTCGGTGGCGCGCCCGGATGTCTGCCCGCCCGTGGTCGGGCTGCCGTCGAGGACGTTGACGAGGTACTGCATCGTTGTCTCCTCCGGTCGTCGACCGCTCGTGCGGTCTCACGTACACGGCATACACGGTGCTTCGCCGAAACGGACGTCGTTCGGCGATCGACCTCGGCAGAGCCCCGAGTGTCACCGGCGCCGTGCGGGCTCGGCGCCGGTGCGCGGCGGCGCCGGCGTCTCCCGCAGGCGCCCGGCCGCCGTGGTCGCGGCGCCGGTGATGGTGTGGAGGAACGTGGTGACCTGGCGGAGATCGTCGGCGGCTGTGCCTCGGAGGACCGTGGCGATCTCCTCGCTCGACCGTTCCGCGAACGCGCGCGCCCGGTCCTCCGCCGCCGCGGTCGGGCGGAGCGTCACGCGCCGCCGGTCGGTGTGCTCCCGGCTCCGGAGGATCAAGCCCGCTCCCTCGAGGCGGTCGACCAGCACCGTGACCGACCCGGAGGTCATGCCGATCAGTTGCCCGAGCCGTGCGGGGGACAGTGGTTCCCCGGCAGAGGCGGCCCAGAGCACCTGTCCGAGCGCGTGCGCGTCGTTGGTCGGCAGGTCGAGCCAGACCGCCATCTGCTGGTTCAGCTCCGTGAAGGCCACGGCCCAGTCGCGGAGTGCCTGCATCACGTCGACCTGGGGGACAGACCAGGTCGTGTCGAAGACGTTCTCCATCAGACTCCTTCAATGTGCAGTCGCTTTACTGTAAAGACAGTATCGAGGAGGAGCCATGGAACAACGCACCGCGATCGTCTCGGGAGCCAGTATCGCCGGACTCTCGGTGGCCTACTGGCTGCGGCGCACGGGCTGGCAGGTCACGGTCGTCGAACGCGCCGTCTCCTTCCGGGACGGCGGCCAGAACGTCGATGTCCGCGGCGTCGCGCGGGACGTCCTTCGTCGCATGGGCCTCTTCGATGCCGTGAAGGCGAAGAACACGACCGAGACAGGCACGGTCCTCGTCGATGCCGACGGGAAGGTGACGGCCGAACTGCCCTCGGATGGGACGGACGGAGCGACGGCGGAGCTCGAGGTGCTCCGCGGCGACCTCGCCCGGGTGGTGCTCGACCACCTGCCGGACGGCGTCGACTTCGTGTACGGACAGACCATCACCGCGGTCGAGGACCGCGGTGACGCGGTCACGGTGCGCCTCGCGGACGGCCGGGCGCTCGACGCGGACCTGCTCGTCGTCGCCGAGGGTGTTCGGTCGTCCACACGTCGACTCCTCTTCTCTGGCGACGACGTCGAGGAGCGCGACCTCGACGTCACGATGGTCTTCGGGACGATCCCCCGGACCGACGGCGATGACGACCGCTGGCGTTGGCACAACTCCGTCGGCGGCCGGCAGGTCCACCTCCGGCCCGACCCGTACGGAACGATCCGCGCGATCCTCGCGTACTCGCCGGGCGGCGACCTCCTCGGCCTGACGCGGGCCGAGATGCTCACCGCCGTGCGGGAGCGGTACGCCGGGGCGGGGTGGGAGGCACCGCGCATCCTCGAGGCGCTCGAGACGTCCGACGACGTCTACGTCGACCAGCTGCAGCAGGTGCGCATGCAGACCTGGCACCGCGGCCGGGTCGTGATGGCCGGCGACGCAGCGTGGTGCGTGACACCGATGGGCGGTGGTGGTGCATCCCTCGCCCTCACCGCCGGGTACGTGCTCGCCGCCGAACTCGCCGCAGCACCCGACGACCAACCCGGCGCGCTCATCGCGTACGAGAGGTGGATGCGCCCACTGGTCGACGACGTCCAGCACCTGCCGCGCGGCATCACGGCCTTCGCGTACCCGCAGACGCGCGTCGGTCTCGCAGTGCGCGGGGTCGCGGACAAGGTCCTGCTCTCCCGGCCCTTCCGGCCACTCGCGGCGAAGCTGACCCAGGTCGCACAGACCGAGCGCGACCTGCCGCCGCTCCACGACGAACGACGGTGACGGCGAGGTGGTGCTCCGCGGGTTCGGCTTCGTCGGTCTGCCGGAGCGCTCGCGCGAGTTCGAAACGTCGCCGCGCTCGGCAACCTGACATTCACTGACGACGAGTTTGCGCCGGTGTCGAGCAGCGGTGCGTCGATGGCCTGGCGACGGCGTGCAGCGTTCCGCGCACGTCGTCGCCAGGCCGTTAGGTCAGCACTCAGGCGCGGCGGCGCCGTACCACGATCAGGCCGACACCGAGCAGGACCGCGAGTGCCGCACCGCCGACCAGGAGCGGCGAGATCGTCGACCCGGTGAAGGCGAGCTCCGCGGCGGCCTGACGAGCCACCGCGGTGGTCGTGGCGGCCACGGTTGCCGGCGCGACCGTGAACGCGTGCGACACGGTGACGGGGTCCGCCCCGGTGCCGTCCAGCGTCAGGACCAGCTCGTGGGCACCTGCGGCGGTTCCGGCCGGGATGATCACGTCGGTGTCGAGGACGCCGTCGTCGCCGATCGTCACCGTCGCCAGGCGGACCGGCGTCGAGTGCAGGTCGACCGTCACGGTGGAGCCCACTGGCAGGTCGGTCGCGCCGAGGTGGACACGGTCGCCGACGGACAGCGTGGTGCCGTCGATCGAGTCCCCGTCGCTGCGCGCGGTGGGGTCGAACACGAACGGCGTGGTCGAGACGCTGTCGCTCGCGGTGCCCGGTGCGACCGACGTGACGGCGCGCACGCGGAACTCGTAGCGGGACCCGTTGTCCAGACCGCTGATCGTGGCCGGGGAGGTCGACGCGTCGACGCCGGTCCACTCAGCGCCGGCGGCACGGTACTCGACGCGGTAGCCGGTGACGGCCGCACCGCCGTCGTCCGTGGGCGCGGTCCAGGAGAGGACGGCCGCGCCGTCGGCAGGGGTCACGGTCAGGTCGCTCGGTGCGCTCGCGACGGTGACGGGCGTCGCGGTGGCGAGTTCGCTCCACGGTCCGGCGCCGGCGGCGTTCACGGCAGCGACACGAAAGGAGTACTCGGTGCCGTTGGTGAGCCCGGTGACGTCGGCGGACGTGGTGGCGGCGCTGATGGGCTCGCTCCACGTGGAGCCGTCGCTGCTGTACTCGACCTGGTACCCGGTGACCGGGGAGCCGTTCGCGTCGGCGGGCGCCGACCAGGTGAGCGATGCGGACTCGTCGCCGCCGACCGCCTCGACCGCCTCCGGTGAACCGGCCACGCCGAACGGAGCGGCCGGGTTGCTCGACGCGGCGGGCCCGGAGCCTGCGGCGTTGGACGCGACGATCCGGTACTCGTAGGTGGAGCCGTTGCGCAGGCCGTCGATGACGGCGCTGGTGTCGGTTGCGGCCGGGGTGGCGACGTCGTCCCACGGCCCGCCGTTGACGCTCTGCGAGATCGTGTAGCCGGTCAGCGGGCTGGAGCCGTCGCTCGCGGGAGCGGACCAGTTCAGCTCGACCGATCCGTCACCGGGGGTCACGCGGAAACCGACCGGAGCGGACGGGTTCGTGTAGGGGGTCACTGCGGCGCTCGGCTCGGAGGCGGCACCGGTTCCGGAGGCACTCGTGGCGGCGACCTGGAAGGTGTAGGCGGTGCCAGGGGTCAGGCCGTTGATCGTCGCGCTGGTGGCGGAGGTCGTCGCGGTCACGTTGCCCGGGGTGGACGTGACGGTGTACCCGGTGACGGGGTCGTCGCCGGTGTTCGTGGGTGCCGACCACGACACCGTCGCGGAACCGGCGCCGGCCGCCGCGGTGACACCGCTGGGAGCAGCGGGCGCCACTGCGGCTCGGACGACGATGGTGGAGGTGACGTCCTGCTGTCCCTTGTCGTTCGCGGCGCGGATCGTGAACGTCGATGACCCGACCGTGGTCGGCGTGCCGGAGAGCCGGCCGGACTGCGAGAGGGTGAGGCCGTCGGGGAGCGCGCCGTCGACGACCGAGAGCGTCGGAGCCGGGTAGCCGTTCACCGCGTAGTCGTAGGAGTAGGGGTGGCCGACGGGGGTGTTCGACGTCGGGGTGCCGGAGATCGTGCCACCGGCGACGACGTACTCGCGGAAGGCGAGGTCGTAGCTGGAGGCGTAGTTCTGACCCTCGTAGATCGCGCCGCCGCCGGGGTAGACGTTGGTGTCGCACCCCACGTACGCGTTCGACGGGCCCCGGAACGAGATCGCGTACGAACCCCCGGCGGTGACGGGGGCGGTGGACGTGATCGGGACCGAGAACCATCCGACACTGGAGACGGTCGCCGAGCCGGTACCGAGGACCGGGCCGGTGGGGAGCCCGTTCTGCGCTGCTCGGATGGTCAGGTTGTACGTGGCAGACCCGGAGACCTGCGCCTCGTACAGGTCGATGCCTGACACGAGCCCGCTGATCGCCGGCGTGAACGTCTGGCCGTTGTCGCCGTTCGACCACGGGCCGAGGCTGTGCGTCTCACTCGCCTGGTCGAGCGTGCCCTGCTGGGCAGCCTGGGCGGAGCCCACGGAGAGCAGTGCCGGTGCGAGTGCGGCCGCGAGGACTGCGGCGCTCGCGATGGCCGTCCGCATCGGCCGGACGGTTCGGGTTGGAGACGGAGCGGTGCGTGCGCGCAAGAGCGTTCCTTCGGGAGAGGCTCCCTCCTGCAGGGAGCAGGCCGATCATATGAGCGCGATTCGCCTCGTTACGGCGCGATCTCCACCCCAGTTCGGGTCTCAGATGACACGGTGCCATCCTCGACGCATGGACTACATCGCAGCAGAGACCCGCTACGACAGCATGCGCTACCGCCGGACCGGCCGCTCCGGTCTCGACCTGCCGCTGCTCTCGCTCGGGTACTGGCACAACTTCGGCGACGACCGGCCGTTCGAGACGCAGCGGGCGATCAGCCGACGCGCCTTCGACCTCGGCATCACCCACCACGACCTGGCGAACAACTACGGCCCGCCCTACGGCGCCGCCGAGGTGAACTTCGGCCGGCTCATGCGAGAGGACTTCCGGCCGTACCGCGACGAGATGGTCATCTCGACGAAGGCAGGCTGGGACATGTGGCCCGGACCGTACGGGCAGGGTGGTGGATCGCGGAAGTACGTCCTCGCGTCGCTCGACCAGTCGCTCCAGCGCATGGGCCTGGACTACGTCGACGTCTTCTACTCGCATCGGCTCGACGCCTCGACCCCGCTCGAGGAGACCATGGGGGCGCTGCACACCGCCGTCCAACAGGGCAAGGCGCTGTACGTCGGGATCTCGTCGTACGACGCCGAGCGTTCCCGGCAGGCCGCGGCGATCCTGCGCGACCTCGGCACCCCGCTGCTGATCCACCAGCCGTCCTACTCGATGCTCAACCGCTGGATCGAGGACGAGGGACTCCTCGATGCAGCCGACGACCTGGGCTTCGGGGTGATCGGGTTCACGGCGCTGGCCCAGGGGCTCCTGACCGGGCGGTACCTCGACGGCGTCCCGGAGGACTCGCGGGCGGCGGCGGGCAAGTCGCTCGACGCCGGGTCGCTGACGCCGGAGGTCGTCGACCACCTGCGGGCGTTGCACGGCATCGCGGAGCGCCGGGGGCAGAGCCTGGCGCAGCTGGCGCTCGCCTGGGCGCTGCGGGACGAACGCGTGACGTCGCTCGTGATCGGCGCTTCGCGGGTGGAGCAGCTGGAGCAGAACGTGGCCGCGCTCGACGACCTGTCCTTCACGGACGAGGAACTCGCCGCGATCGACGAGCACTCGGTGGGCGTCCTCGACGTCGACCTCTGGTCGGGTGCCCGCTCCGGCGCGGTCTCGTAGCACGCCCACGGGATGACAGACTCGGTCCCGGAGGTTCGACGATGGTGACCGAGCAACAAGCCGCAGAGACGCAGCGCGGCGTGAGTCGATTGAGCGGAGCCCGTGGATGAGGTCCATCGAAGTCCCCATGCTCCCGATCGTGATCCCGCTCGGGATCGTGATCTTCCTCGTCCTGCTCTGGACCCTCCACGCCCGTGGCCGCGTCACGGTTCCCCGGGCGAGCGTCGCCGCCGTCCTCGCGCTCTACGCCGGGGGCGTGATCGCGAACACGGTCTTCCCGATCTTCATCCACGTCGGGACCTGGCCGGACTCCGGGCCGCGCCCACTGCCGCTCTGGCTCGTCCCGTTCGTCGACTACGGGCTCGAGGACGCGCTCGTCAACATCGCGGTCTTCGTCCCGCTCGGTGTACTCATCCCCCTGCTCCTCGCGCGGCCGAGCTGGTGGCGGGTGGCGGCGATCGTCGCCGGCGCGAGTCTCGCGATCGAACTCACGCAGATGGCCACCGCGCAGCTCGCGTTCGGTGGACACATCGCCGACGTCAACGACTGGATGACCAACATCCTGGGCGGCGTCGTCGGTTACGGCCTGTTCGTCCTCGTGACGCGCTCGCAGTCGGTCTACGGAGTCGTCCAGCAGTTCCGCTGGCCGGCACGCGAGGCATCGTGAGCGACGGTCGGTCGACCAAGCTCCGCGGCCTCGATGCCGTCTCGGTCGGAGCGATGGTCTTCACCGCAGCCGGCCTGTGCACCTGCGCCACGCTCCTGATCGACGTCAGTCACGAGGTCGCGTCCGTGGCGTCGCTGTTCGCGGGACCCCTGACGCTCGCCGGCCTGCTCATCCTGGGGTTCGGCGCGTCGGACGAACGTCCGTTGCGGGCGGTCCCGGCCGCGCAGGTGCTGCTCCTGGTGGCCGCGGTCGCGGGGGTGGTCCAGACGACGGCCCTGCGGGTCCGGGTACCCGACGCCTTCTCCGAGCCGTTCCTCCGGCTGGTCGTCCCGGGGATCGGTGTCGTCGGTGGCACAGCGGTGGCTGTCGCGTGCATCCTGCTCGCGGTGCACCGTGCGAGGCGCGTCGTCCCCGCCGCGGTCTTCGTCGGCCTCGGCCTCATCGCGATCTCGGCCCTGGTCACGAACGGCACGGCGGTCCTCGCCGATCGCCTGCTCCTCACCGCGCGATCCGGCATCGACGTCGCGTCGATGTCGATCCACCTCTCCGTGCTCGGGAGTGGCGTCGGGCTGCTCGTCATCGCCGTCGGGCTCCTCCTGTCGTCCCGGTCGACGACGCGGCAGACCGAGCGCCGTCCCGTCTGAGGACGAGTCGCGATGCCGCGCCCTGTCCGTCTCCACGGTCCGCGTCCGGCGCGCGTCCCGGTGACCCACCGCTGACGGGAGGCTCGTGGCGGCCCCGCCAGGAGCCTCCCGTCCGTCGTGACGAGGCTCTGACGACGCTCGCTCAGCGGACGCGCGCCGCGGTCACCGTCTCGGTCGCCGCGACCGTGTCGAAGCGCCCCGCGCCGACGAGCTGTCCCGTCCGTGGTGCGTGGAAGGTCGCGCCGCCACCGGTCGCCATGGCGACGTGGTGGATGCCGTGTTCGTTCGCGAAGAACACCGGGTCGCCGGGTCGGGCGTCCTCCGGCGCGACCGGCTCGAGGGCCTCGGCCTGGTCGTCGGCGTCACGCGGGACGACGATCCCGAGGGCGCGGTAGGACACGTGGACGAGGCCCGAGCAGTCGACACCGGCGGCCGATGACCCGGCCCAGAGGTACGGCATCCCCGTGAAGGTGCGGGCGACCGCGAGCGCATCGGCGGGGTCGACGGCCCCCGGCGAGGGCGAGCGCAGCGACGTGACCGCGGTCGCTGCGAGGTCGTGCTCGACGCCGTCGGGGCCGAGGTACCCGCCCGATGCACGGCGGTCGAGGATCGCACCGAGGAGCGGCCCGCTCCGCACGACGACCGGGTCGGTCCGCGGGCTCTCGAGCGGCAGGAGGTGCGCGGTCGGCAGGAACCCGGGGTAGCCGTCCGGGTGCTTCGACGACGGTTGGAGCGGCAGGCGGACCTCTGCCCATCCGTCCGATCCGGCGACGACGACGACCGGCTCGCCGAGGACGGCGTGGGTGTCGGCGCGGTCGAGCAGTCCGAGCCGTGCGTCGTCGTCGAGGCCGGCTGCCCACGCGACGAGGTCCGGCGCGTCGGCCACGGCGGCGGCATCGATCGGCCGTGGAGCGGTCGGGGCGTTCCAGAGCACCGTCGCGGGGACCCCGACGACCGTCGGGGTGGCCAGTAGGTCGAGCATGCGCGTCATCGTGCGAGGCCCGTCGAGGAGGACGCCCGATCGAGTGCGATCCGCAGGTGCCCGTCGGCAGCGGCAAGCGCGGACGTCGCGGTGGCGGGGCTGCTGCCGGTCAGGAGCGCGAAGACCGCCTCCTTGACCGAGCCGTGCGCCGCGTCGAGTGCGGTGGCCGCCGTTGCGGTGTCGACGCCGGTGACCGAGACGACCGTGCGGCGGCTGCGGGCGACGAGCTTGGCGTTCGTCGCGCGGAGGTCGACCATGACGTTGCCGTAGGTCTTGCCGAGCCGCACCATCGTCAGGGTCGAGAGCATGTTGACCACGAGCTTCTGGGCGGTCCCGGCGTTCAGCCGGGTCGAGCCGGCGATGAACTCGGCACCGACCGGGGCCTCGATCGCGATCGCCGCCGTCTGGCCCGTCCTGGAGTGCTCGTTGCCGGCGACCGAGACGGTGAGCGCACCGACCTCGTTCGCGGCACGGAGCGCGCCCAGCACGTACGGGGTGCGGCCGGAGGCGGAGAGCCCGACGACGGTGTCCTGCGCGGTGAGCCCGACGGCGGCGAGGTCGGCGGCTCCTGATGCCTCGTCGTCCTCGGAGCGTTCGACGGCGGAGCGGATCGCGCGCTCCCCGCCGGCGATGATCCCGACGACGAGCGACGGATCCGTCCCGAACGTCGGTGGGCACTCGCTCGCGTCGAGGACACCGAGGCGACCGGACGTCCCCGCGCCGATGTAGATGAGCCGGCCGCCGCCGGCCATCCGCGAGCTGATCGCGTCGACGGCGCTGGCGATCGCGGGGAGCGCGGTGCCGACGGCGTCGAACGCGGCGCGGTTCCCGTCGTGCATGGCGGCGACCAGGTCGGCGGTGTCGAGGAGGTCGACGGAGCTGCGGCGCTCGTCGACGGACTCGGTGGCGAGCGTGCTGAGCTCGTCGCCGATGGCGTCGAGGAGCGCGTCGTTTGGGTCACGGGGCATCGACACGGGACACCTGCCTCTCATGGGGGAGATCGGGGTTGTCGAGGATGAGTGCGGCGCCGTCGAGGGCGTCACCGAGCGGCTCGACGACGTCGAGGTCGCTGTCGACGAGCGCCTGCCGGAGCCGCGCCGCGAACCCGTCGTGCGCGACGAGTCCACCGGTGATCGCGACCACGTGCGCCGCAGACTCGGGTGGAGCCACCGCGCGGGCCGTCGTGACGAGGTGCCCGATCGCCCGCTCGACGATGTCCGACGCGATGGCGTCGCCGTCGGCCGCGTGCGACAGGACGATGGGCGCGAAGGCGGCCAGGGTGCGCTCGGGGGTCGCGGACCCGCCGACGACGGCGGGCAGTGCGACGAGCGACGGCGCCAGCGACATCGCGGCCTCACGGAGGGCGGTGTCGCGTCCGCGTCCGTCGTGCGCGCGGAGGGCAGCACGCAGGCCCTGTTGTCCGATCCAGCGCCCGGACCCGTCGTCGCCGAGCCAGATGCCGGAGCCGTCCGCGCGTCGGATCCGTCCGGTCGGGTCGATCCCGATCGCGACGGCTCCGGTGCCGGCGACCAGCACGGTCCCGGGTGCGCCGCCGAGGGCACCGGCGTGCGCGGTCACGACGTCACTCGTGACGACGGCGCGCCCGCCGGAGGCCGCGGCGACACGGTCCGCCAGTTCGCGGGCGCGATCGGGCACGGTCGCGGCTCCGGCAGCGCCGATGGCGACACCGCCGACGAACGCGGCGAGTGATGTGGGCGCAGCTCCCGGCGCGTGGAGCTCGGCCAGTGCGTCGGTGATCGCGGCGATCGCGTCCTCGAGCCCGTCGTGCTCCGCGAGGCCGGCGCTCCCGTGCCCCGAGGTGGACCGGTCGCCGACGCGCACACGGCACGTCGTCTTCCCCAGGTCGACGAGGGCAGCGGGCTCGGCTGGTGCCATGGTGGGTAATTTACCTGATCGTCATGCCGGATGAAAAGCATTGACGCGACGACATCCCGCTCCGTAGCATGACGACCAATCGGAACGCGTTCGGAGAGGTTGTCCATGACCGTGCTGGAATCGCCCAATAGTGTCATCAGGGTGAGCATCCGGACCTCGATCCAGTCGCGACTCGACACCTACCCTCCCTCGACGAGGCGTGTGGCCGAGGCGATCCTCGAGCGTCCGCAGATCGTGCTCGAGCAGACGATCACCGAGCTGGCCCGCAACTGTTCCACGAGCGAGACGAGCGTCGTCCGGTTCTGCCGCACGATCGGGTTCACCGGCTACGCCCCGATGCGGTTGCAGATGGCCACCGAGCTCGCGACCGAGTCCGCCCAGTTCGGCCAGGTCGGCGAGTACGGCTCCGACATCACCGACGCGGACTCCCTCGCCGAGATGATCGCGAAGATCAGCAGGTCCGAGATCGTCGGGATCCAGGAGACCGCGGCGTCGCTCGACCTCGACGTGCTGCAGTCCGTCATCGACCGGGTCGCCGCGGCCGACACCGTCATCGTGTTCGGTGTGTCCGCGAGCAACGCCAGCGCCCGCGACCTCGCGCAGAAACTCCTCCGCGTCGGTCGGACGGCGCTGTCGTTCGCGGACGCGCACGACGCGCTGGTCCCGGCGACGCTGCTCGGCCCGGACGGCGTCGCGATCGCGTTCTCGCACAGCGGCCGGACGCGCGAGGCGATCGAGTTCCTCCGCGCCGCGCACGACAGCGGCGCCGCGACGGTGGCGATCACGAACGCCGCGGACTCACCGCTCGGCCGTGTCGCGGACGCCGTGCTCCGGACCGCAGTCCGTGAGACCGCCTTCCGCTCCGGTGCGATGGCGAGCCGGATCGCGCAGCTCACCGTCGTCGACTACCTCTTCGTCGGGGTCGCCCGCGCCGACCACGACCGGAGCGTCGCCGCCATCCGGCGCACCCACTCGGCCGTCCGACCACTCCGCGACCGAGAGTGACGTGACGACGATGCGTGACAGGACGGCGCGTCACGCGCCCGTCGCAGCGATCGACCGACTGCTCGCCGACCCCGGGCTCCGCGCGTCCGTGATCGGGGACGCCCGCGTCGGCCTGGTCACGAACGACACCGCCGTCACCGCGGGCTTCGAGCGCACCGCCGACGCCCTGCAGCGCATCGGTGTGCGTCTCGCCCTGTTGTTCGGACCGGAGCACGGCATGCACGGCACCGGGCAGGCGGGGGAGTCCGAGGCCCTCGAGCACGACCGCGCAACCGGCCTGCCCGTCGTCGACACGTACGAGCTCGACCCCGATCGACTGGCCGAGCGGATGGCCGCGTCGGGCATCGACCTCCTGCTCGTCGACCTGCCGGACATCGGGACGCGGTTCTGGACGTACCCGTGGACGATGGTCGACTGCCTCGTCGCCGCGGACCGCGCCGGCGTCCCGGTGGTCGTGCTCGACCGCCCGAACCCGATCGGCGGGACCCTCGTCGAGGGGCCGGGTCTCGATCCGGCGTTCGCGAGCTTCGTCGGCCGGGTGGACGTCCCGATCCGGCACGGGCTGACCCTCGGCGAGCTCGCCAGGACGGCGGCCGCCACGGGCACCGGCGGCCTCCGGGCGACCACGGCGCTCGAGGTCGTCGAGGTCGCGGAGTGGGACGACCGCGCACCGTGGCCGCTCGACGGTGGGCCCTGGGTCACGCCGTCGCCGAACCTGCCGACACCGGACACCGCGTTCGTCTACCCCGGCACCGGACTCGTCGAAGGCACCAACCTCAGCGAGGGGCGCGGGACGACCCGACCGTTCGAGACCGTCGGCGCACCGTGGCTCGACGACCGGTTCGTGCCGGCACTCCGCGAACTCGAGCTCCCCGGCGTCCGCTTCCGCGAGACCCGCTTCCGTCCGACCTTCCACAAGTACGCCGGGGAGGTCGTGCGCGGGGTCGTCCTCCACGTGACGGACCGCGAGCGTTTCCGGCCGGTCCGGACCGGCCTCGCGATCCTCGGGACCGCCGCGCGGCTGCACCCGGACGCGTTCGCCGTGCGGCCACAGCCCGCGGACGCCCCGCCGGAGCCCGGCTGCCCGCTCGACCGCCTCTGGGGATCCGACCGACTCCGGCTCGCGCTCACCGCGGGTGACGACGTGGTCGGGTTCGCGGACGCGACTGACGACCGGGTGACCGCATGAGCCTGGAGGCTCGGCTCACCACGCTCCTCGACGTCGCGGTGGACGGCGGGGTCGCCTCCGCGGCGGCCGCCGTCGTGGTCGTCGACGGGAGCGTCGCGGCGCGGAGCGTCCGTGGCACGGTCGCGACCGTCGACGACGACGGTGCCACGATCCCCGCCGAGGCGCGCACCGCGGTCGCCGACGGAGCGCGCTTCGACCTGGCGTCCGTGACGAAGACGTACTCGGCGTACACGCTCCTCCGGCTCGTGGAGTCCGGTGTGCTCGGCCTCGACGACCCGATCGCGGAACACCTGCCCGACTACCGGACCGACCCGGACCGACGTGCCGTCACCCTCCGTCACCTGCTGACCCACACCTCCGGGCTCCCGGCGACCTGGGGCGGCTGGCGGGCTCCCTACGACGCGGCGCTCGCTGCGCTGCCGGACGGCGCCCCGACCTTCCGGGCGTCGCCGCTGTCGGACCGGGCCGCTCTGCGGGCGGACCTGGCGCGCACGACGCTCACCGAGCCTCCTGGCCGGCACTGGGAGTACGCGTGCACCGGGTTCAACACGGCCATGCTCGTGGCGGAGGCCGCGACCGGCGAGCCGTGGGCCGACCTCGTCTCGCGCGAGACGCTCGTCCCGCTCGGGCTCGCGGACACGCGCTACCGACCGACCGATGCCGGGCTGCGGGACGACGTCGTCGCGACCGAGTACCAGCCGGAGCTGCACCGCGGCGTCGTGCGCGGCGACGTGCACGACGAGTCGTCGTGGTCACTCGGCGGCGCGACCGCGAACGCGGGGCTCTTCGCCGACGTCGACGACGTCGCGCGCTTCGGCGAGGTGCTCCGTCGTGGCGAGACCGAGGTCACCGCGCGGTGGATGTGGGACGACCAGTTGCCCACGGTGACCGGACGGCCGGATCCACGCGGCGACGGGACGGGAGCCAGTCTCGGGCTCCGCGTCGGCGAGACGTCGTGGATGGGCGCCTCCGGCACGGCCTCGCGCGGGCACACCGGGTTCACGGGCACGTCGGTCCAGGTCGACCGGGATGCCGGACTGACGATCGTGCTGCTGACCAACCGGGTGCACCCCACACGGCACGGGTCGGGTGTCACGGCGCTGCGTCGCGACGTCGCCGAACTGGCGTTCGCGTGCCGGTGAGCGTGGCCGGTGACGGCGGACCACTCGTCACCTGGGTGCTCCTCGACCCGATCGGTGGCACGGTGTCCGAACGGGACGCCGACGTGGTGCTGCCAGCGGCCTCCACCATCAAGCTCGTCGTGCTCCTCGCCTTGCTCCTGGCGGTCGACGACGGCACGATCGCGCTGGACCGATCGGTCACGGTGTCCTCGACCACGGCGTCGGCGGCGGGCGGCGGCATCGTCGTCCGACCGGATCCCGAGGACGCCGACCCGGAGTTCCCGCCGGACGGTGCGGAGGCGACCGTCGCGGCGCTCGCCGGGATGATGATCGAACGGTCCTCGAACGAGGCGACCAACGTGCTCCTGGACCTGCTCGGTCCCGGACGGATCGCGGAGACCATCCGTGCGGCGGAGCTCGGCCGGACGATCCTCGCCCGCAAGCTCGGCGACGTGCCGGCGCAGCGTGCGGGGCTCGAGAACCGGTCGTCCGCGTCCGACCTCGCCCGCACGATGCACCTGCTCGTGTCCGGTCGCATGCTCGCCGCGTCGAGCGCCGCGTTCGCGCGTGCGGTGCTCGCACGACAGCGTTTTCCGCACATCGCGCGCGAGCTGCCACCCGGTCGGTGGTGGGGGTCGAAGAGCGGGTGGGTCCCGGGGGTCGTGCACGACGTCGCCGCGTTCGCGACCACTGCGGACGCCGATGACGCGTCCGTCCTGGCGGTCTGCACGCGCGGCTTCGACGAGGCGCAGGGCGATGCGGTCATCCGGTCCGTGGGGAGCGTGTTGCGATCGTGTTTCCTGATCACGTAAACCATTGACGCAATTGCGTCGCGCTAGGTAACCTTCCGACAACTTCGCTCCCGAGACGAAGAACCACGGAAAGGATGCCGCTCATGACCGCCATCCCCACTCGGCCCGCTCGCCCCGCAGGAGCAGCACCGACGCGGCACCGCGGCCGGCGGGCCGGCGCCGCTCCGGTCGTGAGCCACGTCGTCCTCGTCATCGCGTCGATCGTCGTGCTGCTGCCGCTGCTGTTCGTCGTGTTCCTGTCGTTCAAGGACATCCCCGGCATCCTCGGCACCCCGCTGTCGTGGCCGGACGTCTTCCACGTCGAGAACTACCCGAACGCCTGGAACGAGGGCGACATCGGGCGCTTCCTGGCCAACACGATCATCGTCGCGTGCGTCACCGTCGCCGCGATCCTCGCGTTCTCGTCGCTCGCCGCGTTCGTGATCGCGCGCTACCGCTTCACGGGCAACCAGCTGCTGTACCTGTTCTTCGTGTCCGGCCTCGCGCTGCCGATCCAGATCATCGCGCTGCCGATCTTCATCCTCATCAAGAACCTGCACCTGCTGAACACGCTCACGTCGCTCGTCATCGTGTTCGCGTCCGGTGGGATCTCGTACAGCGTGTTCATCCTCGTCAACTTCATGCGGACGATCCCCTTCGAGCTGCAGGAGGCCGCGGTGATGGACGGTGCCGGCCCGCTGCGGATCTACTGGCACATCGTGCTGCCGCTGATCCGCCCGGCGCTCGGCATCGTCGCGATCTTCCAGTTCCTGTCGGCGTGGAAGGAGTTCTTCCTCCCGCTGCTCCTCGTGCAGGACCCGTCGAGCATGACCGTGCCCGTCGGCATCCTCTCCTTCGTCGGCGAGCACTCCACGGAGTGGCAACTCCTCCTCGCCGGGCTCGTCATCATCAGCCTGCCGACCCTCATCGGGTTCCTGCTCGTCGCGAAACAGTTCCGACGGAACCTCGTCGGCGGCGGCGTCAAGGCCTGACCGCTCCCCCGACCGACCCCGAAAGCCGACCGAACCCGAAAGCCGACCGACCCCGAAAGGACGTCCGGAGCCATGCAACGAACGCACACCACCCGACACCGTCGCGGCAGGACCCTCGCGGTCGTCGGCGCCGTCGCCGCAGCCGCCATCGCCCTCGCCGGGTGTTCAGCGGGCGGGTCCGCCGCCGGTGCCGACAGCGGGGACTCGAGCGGACCGACCGTGTCCGTCTGGTCGTGGCGCTCCCAGGACAAGCCCCTGTGGGAGAGCGTCCAGAAGAACCTGCGCGCCGAGGGCACCGACCTCACGATCAAGTTCCGGTCCATCTCCGCGACGTCCTACGACTCCGTGCTGAAGACCGCGATGAACGGTGGGAGCGGGCCGGACATCTTCTACGACCGCGCCGGCAACGGCACCCAGACGTACGCGGCGGCGGGGCTCGTCAAGCCGATCGACGACGTCGCCGACACCTCCGGCATGAAGCCGGCGTCGCTCGCGGCCGCGCAGTACGAGGGCAAGACGTACGGCGTCCCCTTCGCGGTCCAGACGATGTCGATGTTCTACAACAAGAAGATCCTCAAGGACGCCGGCATCGAGAAGCCGACCACGTGGAAGCAGTTCATCGCCGCGATGAAGAAGCTCAAGTCCAAGGGGACGACCCCGATGTACACGATGGGCGTCCAGCAGTGGCTGATGTCGCTCCAGCTGCAGGCGGTCGGCGCGTCCACGGTGAGCAACACCACCGCGCAGGCGATCACGGACAAGAAGTCGGACTACACGGATCCGGAGTTCGTGCAGTCGCTCGCGGCGTTCCAGGACCTCGCGCCGTACCTGCAGGACAACTGGCAGGCGACGGGTTCGGCCGGCAACGAGCAGGAGACGGCCTTCGCGCTCGGCAAGGCGGCGTTCATCATCGACGGCATCTTCGACACGGCGACGATCGACCAGGTGAACCCCGACCTCGACTACGGGCAGATGCTCGTCCCGTCGCCGAACGGCCAGAAGCCGAAGATCACCTGGTACGTCGACGGCAACATCTCGATGAACGCGAAGATCGGTGACTCGGCCGTGGAGAAGGCGTCCGAGAAGGTCATCGCCTACACGGCGACGAAGAAGTTCGGCAACGCGTTCTCGGACGTCGCGGGTGAGATCTCCCCGATCGCCGGCGTGACGATCCCGAAGAAGTACCCGCTCAGCCGACAGGCCGCGGAGTGGTTCGACACCCAGGCGGCGAACCCGATCATCGGGATCCGCTCGCCGATGGACACGCCGGACCCCGACCCGACGTCGCTCTCGAAGAAGAAGACGGTGTCGACGACCTCTGGCGTGTACACGGCCGAGCAGGACGTCGTCGTGCCGCTCCTCGAGGGCAAGACGACCCCGCAGGAAGCCGCCGAGCACATCAACGGCAAGCTCGACTGGTACTTCGGGGCCAAGTGACCATGGCCACCATCACCGATTCCGGGAGGCGGGGCGGCACGCCGGCCCCGTCTCCCGCGGCTCCCTCGGACCAGCCAGCACCGCGGGTTCCCCGCGGGATGCCGAAGCGCCAGGTCGCGATCCTCGCCGCCTTCGTCGCCCCGGCGTTCCTGCTCTTCGCGGTCTTCGTGGTGTTCCCGCTGCTCGACGGCGTCCGGTACAGCTTCTACAACTGGAACGGCACCGGCCCGCTGTCGAACTTCATCGGGCTCGGCAACTACACGTTCACGCTCTTCGACCCCTCGTTCGCCCCGGAGTTCTGGCGGGCGGTCGGCCACAACCTGTACTTCTTCGCCATCTCGATGGTCCTGACGCTCGTGTTCGGCATCGGGCTCGCGTACATGATGATGATCGTCAACGAGCGGGCGTCGCAGCGCTACTCGATCATCATGATGCTGCCGTTCACGCTGCCCCCGGTCGCGATCGCGTACATCTGGACGATCTACCTCGAACCGAACAGCGGCGTGCTGTACTCCGTGCTGCACGCGCTCCACCTCGACGCCCTCGCGCTGCCGTTCCTCGGATCGACGACGCTCGCGCTCCCGACGATCGCCGTCATCACGGCGTGGGTCGGCATGGGCTTCCCGGTGCTGGTGTTCCTCGCGTCGCTGACCGAGGTGCCGCAGGACACGATGGACGCCGCAGCGCTCGACGGTGCCGGGCGGTTCCGGATCCTGTGGTCGGTCCTCATCCCGGCGATCCGGCCGACGATCCTGCTCATCACGACGATGAACTTCATCGGCGCCTTCGGGACGTTCGACCTGATCTACATCATGCAGGGGAGCCAGGCCGGGCCGAGTGGCTCGACGGACGTCCTCGGCACGCTGTTCTACCGGACCGGCTTCGGTGGGTTCGGGACGACGGCGCAGTCGATGGGGCTCGCGACGGCGCTCGCCGTCGTCGGGTTCGTCATCGTGGTCGGCGTCTCGGCGGTCTTCCTCCGGCTGCAGAAGCGGTTCGCGGACTGAGCCGACTGCGCGGACTGAGCCGACTGCGCGGACTGAGCCGACCGCGCGGACTGACCCATCACCGGACGGGAGGCTCGTGGCGGCACCGCCACGAGCCTCCCGTCCGTCACGACGCGACCGGCGTCCGTGCCAACCGGTCCCGCAGCCGGGTCGCGAGCTCGCGCTCGTCGGCGGCCACGAGCGCGAAGTCCCTGACCACCACGCGCCCACCGACGACGACGTGCCGGGGCCGGCGCCCCGGTGACGCCCACAGCAGGCCGGCCACCGGGTCGTCGACACCGGCGTCGGCGACCCCGGACACGTCCCACACGCACAGGTCCCCGGCGGAACCGGCACCGAGGTGGCCGAGTTCCGGTCGGCCGAGGCCGACGGCGGAGCCCTCCGTCGCCATCCCGAGCACCTGCCGGGCCGGGAGCTGCGGTCCGACCAGTGCCGACACCTGCATCGCGAGCCGGGCGTCCGCGAGCAGGTGCCCGGCGTCGTTGCTGCCGCCACCGCTCGTCCCGAGTCCGACCCTGATCCCGGCGTCCGTGAGCCGTGCGACCGGGGCGACGCCCCACCCCATCGGCACGTCGCAGCCCGGCGCGTGCGTCGCGGTCACGCCGGCGGCGGCGAGCCGGGCGATCTCGTCGTCGGTCACGTCGCACAGGTGCGCGATGGTCACGTCCGGCGCGAGCCAGCCCCAGTCCTCGAGCAGGTCGACCGGCCGTCGGCCGTACCGCTCGAGCGCGATGGCGGTGTCGACCTGCTCGTTCGCCTGCGTCCGGCGGCGGAGCCCGTGGCGTGCGGCCACGTCGCCGAGCGCCCGGTACGTCGCCTCACCGTCGGAGTGCACGCCCGCCGGTCCGACCGCGACCTGGAGCAGACCGTCGGGGTCGACACCACCGACGGCGTCGGGGCGGAGCAGACCGGTCACGATCGCCTCGGCCGACGCGGCCGCGCGGTCCGGGTCGTCCCGCGCGGAGCCGCGGACGAACGCCAGGCGGCCACCGAGCGCTCGGACCGCTCCGGCCGTCGCGGCCGCCAGCGCGACCGTGTCGTCGGCGGACGCGGCGGCCGGCCAGTTCAGGTGGTGGTCGGCGATCGTGGTGACCCCGGACAGGAGGCCCTCCGCGGCTCCGACGGTCGCGGCGAGTCCGTAGAGCTCGGGATCGTGGCCGACCCGGCCGTACGCATCGGCCATGGTCGGCAGCCACGCCGACATCGGCACGCCACGCGTGCCCGGGAGGGTCCGGAACGCCGTCTGCAGCAGGTGGTGGTGGGCGTTGACGAGGCCGGGGGTGACGACGCAGCCGGAGGCGTCGAGGGTCGCGTGGTCCGGCGAGCCGTCGTCGACGAGGACGTCCCCGTCCCGCTCGGTCCTGGGGTCGACGAGGACGCGGAGTGCGCCGGAGACGGTGAGCATGGACCGGTTCTAGCAGCGGTGCGTTTCGGGGCGGTTTCGGGGTTCGGGCCGTTTCGGGCTAGAGGTCGAGGACCAGGCGCGGGCAGCCCCGTGCCGCGCGGGACACGCAGATCATCATGGTGTGGTCGCCGGCCTGTTCCGCGGCGCTCAGCACGGCGTCGCGGTGGTCGACCGAGCCCTCGAGCACCGGCGTCTCGCAGGTGCCGCACGTGCCCTCGCGGCAGGACGACAGGACGAACACCCCGGCGTCCTCGGCGACCTCGAGCAGCGTGCGGTCCGCCGGCACGGTCAGGGTCATCCCGGACACGGCCAGCTCGGCCTCGAACGCCGTGCCGGGGAGCGTGGCGGCGTCTGAGGCCTCGAACCGTTCGACCCGGACGCTGCCGTCCGGCCAGTGGGCCGCCGCCGCCTCGACCGCGTCCATCAGGCGCCGCGGGCCGCAGCAGTACACGACCGCGTCACGTGGCGCGGCGAGCAGTACCTCGACGTCGAGTCGTGTGCCCTCGTCGGCGACGGCGAGTGACACCCGCCCCGGGTGGTCGGTCGCGAGGTCCTCGGCGAAGGCCATCGCGTCCCGCCGGCGACCCGCGTAGTGCAGCTCCCACGGGGTCCCACGGAGCTCGGCCTCGGCGATCATCGGGGCGATCGGGGTGATGCCGATGCCGCCGGCGACGAACACCGCGGGTCGATCGGGATCGAAGGCGAAGTGGTTGCGCGGGCCGCCGACCGTCACGGTGCTCCCGACCTCGAGCGTGTCGTGGACGGCCACCGAGCCACCGCGGCCGCCGTGCTCGCGGAGGACGGCCACCCGCCAGTGCCCGTCGTCCGTGGTGGTGACGAGCGAGTACTGCCGCTCGACGCCGGGTGCGACCTCGACGTCGAGGTGTGCGCCCGGCTGCCAGGTGGGGAGCGGCTCGGGGCCGACAGCGGCGAGGTCGATCGCGACGACGTCCGCCGCGACGGTCCGGCGGGCGGCGATCCGGAGGGGGAATCGAGCGCTCATGCGCCGCCCTCCACGCCGACCGGGCTCTGCTTGACCACGACGAGCTGGAACCGGCCGCCGTCCGGGCTGCACCACCGGTGCGGTGTGCCGCCGCGGTAGTACGCGGAGTCGCCCGGTTCCAGGTGCTGCACGCCGGAGCTGCCGAGGTCGAGGAGCAGCGAACCGGACAGCACGTAGAGGAACTCGTCCTCGCGGTGCTCGTAGTACTCGCCGGGGTCGGTGTTCATGCCGGTGAACTCGAGCGGTTCGAACGCGTGCCGGCCACCGTGCACGAGCAGGCGCGCCTCGCCCTTCGAGAACGGACCGCGGGCACCGTCGGCGGCACGCAGGACGTCGGGGGAGCGGTCGTCGGGTTCGCGGTGCTGCGCGTCCCCGGCCGCGAGCAGCTCGACCTGGCTCGTGCCCAACGCGATCGCGATCTTCTCGAGCGAGACCATGCTGGCGCGGGAGTGCCCGCGTTCGAGCTGGCTGAGGAACGGGTGCGACAGCCCGGTGCGTTCGGCGAGCTGGACGAGGGTCTGGCCGTGCGACCGGCGCAGCGCGCGGATGTGCTCGCCGGTGCGGAGCGCCTGCTCGTCGACGACGCGGGTGTTCGTCGAGCCGGGCTCGATGAGGTCGGTGGGCACTGTTCCTCCGTCGGTCGGTCACGGGCGGGGTTTCACCGGGACGCGACCGTCACACATGGCAACCGCCGCGAAATACGTGGGAAACGTGGTCCTCATAGCATCACCAATGTTGATGCGATCAACATTCTGACACACGATCGAGAGGGCGTTCCGATGCGGCCATCCCTGCCGAACGCACTTGCCCTGCTGCGCGGAGCGACACTGCCGGACGGGCGCACCGTCGACGTCCGGATCGACGGCGAGACCGTCGTCGAGGTGGCTGCGGCCGGCTCCCTCACCGCCGACGCAGCGGCGACGTTCGACCTGCAGGGCCGGCTCCTGCTCACCGCGCCCGCCGAACCGCACGCGCACCTCGACAAGGCCCTGAGCTTCGACCGCATCCAGCCGCCGCTCGGCGACCTCGGGTCCGCGATCGAGGCGTGGGTCGACCACGCCGACGACATGACCGTGGCCGACATCGCGGACCGGGCACGGACGCAGGCCCTCGCGATGCTCGCTGCCGGGACGACCTCCATCCGGACCCACGTCGACGTGTTGAGCGCCCGCGGGACCGCCGACGTGCAGGCGGCCACCCGTGGTGCGCGGGCGCTCGTGCAGGTCCGCCGCGAGCTCGCCGGGCTCGTCGACCTGGAGCTCGTCGCGCTCGCCGGACACCACGCGCCGGACGAGCACGTCGAGGCGGTCCTCGACCTCGGCGTCGACCTGGTCGGTGGCGCCCCGCACCTCGCCGACGACCCGGAGGCCGACCTCGTCCGGCTCCTCGCCATCGCCGAGCGGCGGGGCCTCGGCGTCGACCTGCACGCGGACGAGAGCCTGGACGGCCCGGTCACCCTCGACCGGTACGCGCAGATCGTGCGCGACTGGCCCCGCGACCGCCAGTACTCCGCTGGGCACTGCGTCCGGCTCGGCACGCTCGAACCCGACCGTCTCGCCGAGGTCGTCGCGGACGTGCTCGCCGCCGACATCGGGGTGATCTCCCTCCCGATCACGAACCTGTACCTGCAGGGCTGGCAGCACCCGGTGTCGACGCCCCGCGGACTCACCGCCCTGCGCGCCCTGCTCGACGCCGGCGTCCGCGTCGCCGCCGGCGCGGACAACGTCCGCGACCCGTTCAACCCCGTCGGCCGGTCCGACGCGTTCGAGACGGCATCGCTCCTGGTCACTGCCGGGCACCTGACGCCGGACGAGGCGTACGCGCTCGTCAGCGACGGCGCTCGCAGCGTGATGGGCCTGCCCGTCGCCGGCGTCGCGCCAGGAGCACGCGCGGACCTCGTCGCGGTGGACGCGACGAGCGTCGTCGACGCCGTGGCGAACGCCCCCGCCGACCGGGTGGTCATCGCGCGCGGCCGACTCGTCGCCGTCACCGAGGTCCGCCGCAGCGTCGCTGCACCCGCGCTCGGAGCGCCCGTCGCCCCCGAACTCGTCCCCTGACCGGGCTCCCCGGCACGACCCGCCCGCCCCACCCCACCGAAACGAGGTACACGTGACCACCACCGCACCAGCGCCCGTCACGTCGACGGACACACTGCTCGACTTCGGCAACGTCGAGATGACGTTCCCGAACGGCACCGTCGCCCTGCAGGGAGTCGACCTCACCGTGGACCGCGGCGAGTTCGTCTCCGTCGTCGGCCCCTCCGGCTGCGGCAAGTCGACCCTGCTCCGCATCGCCTCCGGCCTCGAGACCGCCTCGGACGGGACCGCCCAGGTCACCGCGGACCGGATCGGCTACGTCTTCCAGGACGCCACGCTGCTGCCGTGGCGTTCGGTACAGGGCAACGTCGAGCTGCTCGCCGAGCTGCAGCACGCACCGAAGGCCGACCGGGCCGAGAAGGCACGACGGGCGATCGACCTCGTCGGGCTCAACGGTTTCGAGTCGAACCTGCCGAAGCAGCTCTCCGGCGGCATGCGGATGCGCGTCTCGCTCGCCAGGTCGCTCACCCTCGACCCGCAGCTGTTCCTGTTCGACGAGCCGTTCGGCGCCCTCGACGAGATCACCCGCGAGCGCCTCAACGACGAGCTCCTCCGGCTCTTCGTCGCGCAGCGCTTCGCGGGCCTGTTCATCACGCACTCGGTGTCCGAGGCCGTGTACCTGTCCACCAAGGTCATCGTGATGTCCGGTCGCCCCGGCAGCATCGTCGGCCGCTTCGACGTCCCGTTCCCGATGCCACGCGACCCCGACATCCGGTTCACCCCCGAGTTCGCCGAACTGGTCGGCGAGGTCTCCCACGCACTCCGAGAGGGGCACCGCTGATGGCGACCCTGCAGCAGGCCACCGAGGCCAGGGCGGCGAGACTCGCCACCCGCCGCTCCCGACCGCGTCGCGCCGTCACGTGGTGGCAGCCGGTCGTCGTCTTCGCCGTCCTGATCGGCGTCTGGTACGCGGCCGCCGCCTACTACGACCACGTCAGGAACCTCGCGTTCCTGGTGCCGTACCCGCACCTCGTGCTCAAGGCGATCGTGTGGGACACCGGCGTGAACGGTGCCCCCACGACGTTCGACAGCGACCTGTGGAAGGCGCTCGGTCGCACGTCGGTCGTGTCGCTGACCGGGCTCGCGTTCGCGATCGTGATCGGCGTCGTCTGGGCGATGCTGATGGCGCAGGCGAAGTGGCTCGAGAACTCGCTCTACCCGTACGCCGTCGTCCTGCAGTGCGTGCCGATCCTGGCGCTGGTGCCGCTCATCGGCGCCCTGTTCGGCTACGAGTTCACCAGCCGGGTCATCGTCACGGTGATGATCGCCCTGTTCCCGATGGTCTCCAACACGCTCTTCGGACTGCAGTCCGCCGACCGGGCGCAACGCGAGCTCTTCCAGCTGCAGCGGGCCGGCCGCGGCGCGCAGCTCGTGAAGCTCCAGGTCCCCGCCGCGCTGCCGTCGATCTTCGTCGGCCTGCGGACCTCTGCTGGGCTGTCGGTCATCGGCGCGATCGTCGGCGACCAGTTCTTCCAGCGCGGCAACCCCGGGCTCGGCGTCCTCATCCAGGTCACCGCCTCACGCCTGATGGGCCCGGAGCTCTACGCGACCATCATCATCGCCTCGCTCTACGGCGTCGCCGTCTTCCTGCTGTTCGGCCTGATCGGTCGCCTCGCCGTCGGGCGCTGGCACGACTTCGGCTGAGCCCCCCCCGACCATCCCTCCCATCATCCCGACGCACCACGTGAACAGCACCACGAACGGAGCACCCATGCGCATCAAGACCCGCCTCGGCATCGCGACCGCCGCCCTCGGCGTCACCGCGATCGCCCTCACCGGCTGTGCGAGCGGATCCGGCGCCGCGACCGGCGACAGCACGTCGACCGCGTCCACGGCGAGCGGCCCGGCCGTCGACCTGTCGGACGTCTGCCCGGCGACCGTCGTCGTCCAGACCGACTGGAACCCCGAGGCCGACCACGGACACGTGTACCAGATGCTCGGACCGAACCCGAAGATCGACGCGAGCGGCAAGTCCGTCACCGGCGACCTGTACGCCAACGGCAAGTCGACCGGCGTGCAGCTCGAGGTCCGCGCAGGCGGCCCGGCGATCGGCTACTCGACCGTCAGTTCGCAGATGTACCAGGACAAGGACATCACCCTCGGCTACGTCTCCACCGACGAGGCCGTGCAGTTCTCCGACAACCTGCCGACCACAGCGGTGTTCGCCGAGAACGACCAGTCGCCGATGGTGCTCATGTGGGACCCGTCGAAGTACAAGGACGTCGACTCGATCAAGTCGCTCGGCAAGGCGCTCGAGAAGAACGACGGCGTCGTGCGCTACTTCAGCGGTGCCGCGTACATGACCTACCTCGAGCAGTCGGGCAACCTGCCGAAGAGCGTCCTCGACGGCAGCTACGACGGCACGCCGTCGAAGTTCGTCTCGGCCGGCGGCAAGGACGCCCAGCAGGGCTTCGCCACCGCCGAGCCGTACATCTACCAGAACGAGGTCGCCGCCTGGGGCAAGAAGGTGGACTACTCGCTCATCTCCAGCACCGGGTGGAACCCGTACCCCGAGACCATGTCGGTCCGCAGCGGTGACCTGGAGAAGCTGAGCCCGTGCCTCGAGAAGCTCGTGCCGGTGATGCAGCAGGCCGACGTCGACTACTTCAAGGACCCGACGCCGACGAACGACCTGATCGACCAGCTCGTCCAGCAGTACAACAACGGCTGGACCTACGACGCCCAGGTCGGCGCGTTCGCCGTCAAGCAGATGAAGAAGCTGAAGGTCGCGACCGACGGCGACAACGCCTACGTCGGCGACATGGACGCCGACCGGATGACGGACTTCATCGCGAAGGCGAAGCCGATCTTCGACGCATCCGGCGGACACGTGAAGGCCGGCCTCACGGCCGACGACCTCTACACGAACAAGTTCCTCGACGACAAGATCGGCTTCGGCTTCTAGCCGGCCACGGGGCCGGCCGCCATCGCGGTGGTCGGCCCCACCCACCGTTCTGGAGGCTCGGTGCCGGACCGTCACCGAGCCTCCCGTCCGACCACCCCACAGGAGCCCCGAATGCCCGCCACCCAGGAATCCCTCGACACCCTGCGGGTCGCGCTCGTCGACCTGCTCGGCGACCGCGGCGTCAGCACCGACCAGCGGACGCGCGAACGCGCGTCCGTGGACGAGGCGACGATGAGCCCGATCCTCACCGAACAGCTCCCCCTCGGACTCGCCGACCTGGTCGCGTACCCCGCGAGCGCCGACGAGATCGCCGCCGTCCTGCAGCTCGCGGCGCGGCACGGCGTCCCCGTCACGACGCGGGGCAAGGGAACCGGCAACTACGGCCAGGGCATCCCCCTGCACGGCGGTGTGGTGCTCGACACCTCGCGGGCCCGCGCCGTCGTCGAGGTCGGCGACGGGTACGTCACGGCGGAGGCCGGCGCCTCGATGGTCTCGCTCGAACAGGCTGCCGCGGCCGCCGGGCAGCAGCTCTGGATGTACCCGTCCACCGCGCAGTCGACGATCGGCGGCTTCCTGTCCGGCGGCTCCGGCGGCACCGGATCGATCTCGCACGGATCGAACTGGGAGGGCTTCGTCACCGCGCTCGACATCGCGCTCCCCGGCGAGGACGGACTGCTGCACGTCGAAGGCGCCGAAGCGCAGACGTTCGTGCACACCTACGGCACCGCCGGGGTCATCGCGCGCGCCACCGTGCGGCTCGAGCCCCTGCAGGACTGGCGGGCCGTGTACGCGACGTTCCCCACCTTCGAGCAGGCGCTCACCGCGGTCCGCACGCTCCGTGAGACGACCCCGGCGCCACGCCTCGTGAGCGCCGACCGAGCCGAGATCGCGGCGAAGCTGCCGAAGGACCCCGCCATCGCCGTCGACCGGGCGAGCCTGCGCGGGATCATCGACGCCGTCGTGCTCGAGGAGTCGCGGGACCTCATCGAGGCAGCGGGTGGCACCGTCGAGGACGTCCGCGAGGGCCTCCAGCAGACCACCAAGGTCTCGATGCTGTCCTACAACCACCCGATCTGGTGGCTCAAGCGGAACTCGCCGGACACCGTCTGGTTCCACGTCGAGGTCGGCGGCGAGGCGCTGATCGACCGCATCGCCGAGGTCGAGACGGTGTACCCGGGCGCCATGCTGCACATCGAGGCGGCGCACATCGGGCCGATCGGCATGCTGACCGCGCCGTACACCGGCGCCGAGGACGTCTACGCCGGCTACCCGGCACTCCGCGACCTCGGCGTCCGCGTGCACAGCCCCCACCAGTACTACGTCGACCACGGCGTCGAGGAGCTCGTCGCGCTCAAGCAGCGCACCGACCCCGCCGGACTGCTGAACCCCGGGCACGTGATCGACCCCGCGCTGGTCGAGTCCGGCGGGTCCACGGCGTCGGCGCAGCCGAGCATCCCGGGATTCGGCAAGTGAGCGGGACGAGGAACCTCGCCGAGCTGTCCGGCCCCGAGGTCGCGGCACGGTTCACACCCGACACGATCGTCGTCCAGCCCACCGGCGCCGTCGAGCACCACGGACCGCACCTGCCGCTCCTGACCGACTTCCTGCTCGCGGACCACATCGGCGGCGCGGCCGTCGAGCGCGCGGCGACCGAGGGGCTCGACGTGTGGCGGCTCCCGACCCTGGCGTTCACGAAGTCGGACGAGCACAGCTGGGCGCCGGGGACCGTGTGGCTCGACGAGGCGACGATGTTCGACACCGTCGTGCAGGTCGGCCGCGCCGTCGCCCTCACCGGTGCCGGCACGCTGGTGTTCGCCAACGGGCACGGCGGGAACGTCGCGCTGCTGCAGGTCGCCCTGCGCGAGATCCGGAAGCGGTTCGGGCTGAAGACGTTCCTGATGCCGACCCTGGCGCGCGTCCCCGGGCCGGGTGGCGAGGACGCCGACGAGCGCGGTCTCGGCATCCACGGCGGCGCGGCGGAGACCTCGATGATCCTGCACCTGCGTCCGGACCTCGTCGACATGACGAAGGCCGAACGGTGGGTGCCGGACCACCTCGCCGAGTTCGAGCGCATCCGGTTCAACGGCGGCCCGGTCAGCTTCGGGTGGCTGTCGAACGACTTCGGGACACCGGGTGTCATCGGTGACGCGAGCCGTGCGACGGCGGAGTACGGCAAGGCGCTGTGGGACGTCTCGCTCGACGAGGCGGTCGCGTCGCTCCACGAGATCGCACGGTTCGACCCCGCCGTCCGGCGGTGACGTCGGTGCTGCCGGGCGAGGTCACCGCGGACGGTTCCGGTTCTGCTTCTGCGGCGCCGGCGGACCCCCTGGCGCTCGCCGCGTCGTGGCTCCCCGGCACGGGTGCGCCGGTGACGATGACGCTGTCGACGATCGGTCTCGACGGCTACCCGTCGGCCAGGACCGTGCTGCTCTCCGCGTTCGACGGGGAGCGCCTGCACTTCCACACCGACTCCAGGAGCCGGAAGGCCGCCGAGGTCGCGGCGGTCCCCAGGGCGACCGCCACGATCGTCTGGCCGGAGACCGCGCGGCAGCTCGTCGTCACCGGGGACGTCGCGCCGGTCACCGACCAGGAAGCTCGGGCCGCCTACGCCGCGAGGACCCACTACCTGCAGGTGCTCGCCTGGGTCAACGACCACCCGCTCGCCGCTGCGGAGGACGACGTGCGGCGCGCGACCTGGGCGGCGTTCATCGCCGAGCACGAGGACGCCGTGCTCGATCCGCCCGACACCTGGGTCGGGTACGCGATCACGCCGGTGCGGATGCTGTTCTGGCGTGGTGCGACGGACGCGCCGAGCAACCGGCTCGCGTTCGAACGGGACGGGGACGGCACGTGGACCTCGGAGCGCTGGCCGGGCTGACGGTCCGACCACCGGACGGGGTCGCCCGACGGTCAGATCGGGGCGATGTGCTCCCGAACGAGTTCGACGAACCGTTCTGGGCGGATTCCGGCCTCCACGAGGCGCGTGTCCCGAGTCGTGATCCCACGGAGGATGCGTGCCGCGTCGAGTCGGCGCCCGATGGCGGGCCCGTCGTCGAGCCTCCAGCCGCCGATCGCGTGCCGCTCGTACTGCTGGCGGATCTCGAGCAGGTGATGCAGGTCCGCAATGTCCTTCGCGGCACGCCGAGAACCCGCTGCGTACGCTTTGACCACCGTGGCGCACTCGACCGTCGGCACGCGGACGACGAACCGGTCGTCGTGTCCGTCGGTGAACACGACGGTGGTGTCGATCTCGATCGGCTCGGTCGCGATCGCGAGGTCGAGACCGGGGCTCCCGTCGAGTTGGCCGCCGGTGAAGGCTCGCGGCTTGAACGTGTTGCCGGCGACCTCCACGAGCAGGTCGATCACACGACTGTCGCGCACGAACCGGCTGCCGTTGACCCGCGAGTAACCGAGTCCGAGCAGTCGGGCAGCGACGTCTCCACCGGAGGCGATCGCCGTGCTGAGACCGGTGTCGGCGTCGGTCGTGTGTCGCGGTTCGAGTCCCGCGACCGGGAACGCCATCAGGAGCAGCGAGACCATGTGGCCTCCGACGACCCGGGACTCGGGCATGTCCTGCGTGGCGCGAACCGCATCCGACAGTGACGCGAAGGCGAGGTCGTCGGCGTGAGACGTGCACGGCGCCACCGTGCTGACCCGGATCACCGCGCCGTCCTCTCGTGGAGCACCGTCTGCTTCAAGTGTGCGACGGCATCGTCGCGATCGGCCCCTCGGGAGTGCGCGACCTCCCACGCGGTGAGCACTGGATCGGTGAGCCTTGCGTCTCGGCCGGCCCAGGCCCGCGCCGTCGCGAACACGGTCCGATCGGCGGGGACGACGACCGTCAGGCTCGCGTTGCTCCCCCCTGCCAGAGTCGACCGCGACGACAGGTCGAGGTCGGCGCTGGCGAACAGGGTTGCAGCCACCGGGCGACGCATGGGCGCCTGCTGGTCGGCCGCGAGATCACCGGACACGAGTGTCGCCGTGTCGGACGCTCGAGCGACCTCGATCGCCCGGTCGAGCTGCACGTCCAGCGGGGCCGCGCCTGTCCAGTGGCGACGGAGGCCCCCCGGGCCTGGGTACTCGGACATGAACCTGTCCCAGAGTGCGTCGGCGGCGGATGCTCTCCAGCCGGATGCGTCGCGCTCGACGCCGAGCGGCGCGAGCGTGCGAAGCGAGAGCGCGACCGCTTGTTGCGCGACCCCGGCCTCGCTCGCGAGAGCGACTTGCGTTCGCGGCTCGTCAGACCGGATGAGCGCGCGCATGAGGGCGAATCGGCCCCACGGCTTCCGGCCGCGAGGCGCCCTGGTCGGCGATGCGGGTCGCTCTCGCTGCCATTCGGTGCCGTCGAGGATGACCGTGGAGTCGTCGGTTGCCGCGACGGCGATGCGAGGGTCGCTGATCGCGGTCGCCCGCAGCGACGTCGTGAGGTGCGGCACGACGTAGAGGATCCGCAGGTCCCGCGGCGCGTCCCGGGTGGCATCGCGCAGCCGTTCACGGTCGCGAGTGACCACCGAGGGGGCGGGCGGAGTCGAACGGACCTTGATCTCGTAGTCGTGTTGGACGCCGACGCTGTCGATGCGGGCGTGGTCGGCGGATCGGAGGTCGATGTGGAAGTCCGCACCGTCGCCCAGCTGCTCGACGAGCGCGACCCCGTCGCTGAGGTCCATGGCGTTATCGTACAAGCAAAACAGGTTTCCGCCTGAATTACTTGTACCGCTACTCCTCTGCGGTGGCGGGCTACCGGGAGTGGTCCAGGACGGCGGTGAACGCAGCGTCGAGTTCGCCCGCGATCGCGTCGGGTTCGGCCAGGTATCCGCCGACCATCGCCCCGTCGCGGAGCATCACCAGCTGCCCGGCCGTGACGTCCGGGTCGGGAGCGCCCGCGTCGGCGGCGATCGTGGCGAAGAACCCGTGCATCCACTCCCGGTGCCGACGGACGACGGCGCGTACGGGATCGTCGGGGTCGGGGGTCTCCGCCGCGGCGTTGATGAAGGGGCAGCCCCGGAACCCCGGCAGGCAGCTCGCCTCCCCGATGAGGGATGCGATCGCTCGGGCCGCATCCAGACCGTGACGCCCGTCCGTCACGTGCGAGAACGCCCCGCGCTCGCCGTCTGCCTGGGCCTCGAGGTACGCCACCGCCAGGTCCGTCTTCGTGCGGAAGTGCCGGTAGAACGTGACCTTCGTGATCCCCACCCGATCGATCACCCGATCTGCACTCGTGCCGCGGATGCCCGAGGCGGCGAAGAGCTCGGTCGCCGCGTCGAGGATCCGCGCCCGCGTCGCGACGGCGCTGCGACGTCCGTCGACTGGTGGCGAACCGGCGGTCACGTTCTCTCCCTCGGGGCTTGCGGTCTCGGTGGACCCAACTCTAGAGTCCTCGTTGTAGACGTACTAGTAACTCTACATCGGACCCCGATGAACGGACCCACCATGACCACCACCGAGCGCGCGACCTCGAACGTCACCTCCTCCCTCCGACGGCTGTACTTCTTCCGCTTCGGGTTCGCCGTCCTGTGGGCGATCGCCCTCGCGGTCACCGCCGCCACGCTCCCGACGCTCGCCGCGACCGTCGTGGTGCTGCTCGTCCTCTACCCGGTCGTCGACCTCGCCGCTGCGGTGTGGGACCACCGGTCGTCCCGGGACACCGAGCCCGCTCGGGCACTCGTCGTGAACATGGTGCTGAGCCTGCTCGCGGCGATCGGCCTCGGCATCGCCGCAGTGTCGGGCGCGCCGGCGGTCCTCGTCGTCTGGGGCGCGTGGGCGATCACCGCCGGCGCGGTCCAGCTCGCCCTCGCCGTCGCGCGTCGCCGCATGGGTGGACAGTGGCCGATGATCCTCAGCGGAGGGATCTCGGTGCTCGCCGGTGCCGGGTTCGTCTCGCAGGGCCTGAACGGCGGGACGGGACTCACGAGCCTCGCCGGCTACGCCGTGCTCGGCGGCGTCTTCTTCCTCGTCTCGGCGCTGCGCCTGCGGCGCGCGGCGGGCCAGTAGGCAGACGGCCGACTGGAGGCTCGTCGCGGCCCCGCCACGACCCTCCCGTCCGTCGTCACCCCGCTCGCGCGGAGCGAGTGCGCAGACGATGCGTTCTCGGGGGCGATCTGCTCGCCGTTTCCGCGCACTCGATGCGGCGGGCGGCGGGCGGCGGGCGGAGGGCGGCGGGCGGCGACCGCGCGCGACGGGCGCGGCCGGGTCAGGCCCCGGTCGGGCAGACGGTCTGGACGGGGCCGGTCGACTCGGGCGCGACGTCGACGACCACCGCAGACGGCTCCACCGGCACCGCGTTCCCACGGCGCAGCCCGAGGCCGACCAGCACGACGGCCCCGACGACCGCGATGCCGCCGGCGAACCAGAAGTCCGCGGCGATCCCGAACGACGTCACGGCGACGCCGCCGAGGACCGATCCCGCGGCGATCGCGAGCTGGATCGTGGTGACGAAGAGCGCGAGACCGGTCTCCGAACCGCCGGGTGACGCGGTGGACATCCAGGTCTGCATCCCGAGGGGGAGTGCGCCCCACACGAGGCCCCAGACGACGAGCAGGGCGAACACCCCCACGACCGAGTGGGCGAGCAGCGGCAGCGCGATCACGGCCGCGGCCAGGACGATCTTGGACGCCCCGATCGTGCCGAGCACGTTCCGGCTCAGCGTGACCCCCGCCACGAAGTTGCCGACGATGCCGGCCACGCCGAACACCAGGAGCGCGAGGGTGATCGTCTCCGGCCCGACGCCGACGAGCTCCTGCAGGTACGGCGCGACGTAGGTGTACGCCGCGAACTGCGCCGCGAAGACGAACGCGGCGCCGATGAGCCCGACCCGGGCCCTCGGCACGCGGAGCAGTGCGCCGAGCGTGGCGAACCGCACCCGCTGCACCGCCGGGATGCTCGGCAGCATCGCCAGCTGGAGCACCAGCGCGACCAGCCCGAGCGCGCCGCCGATCACGAACCCGAGGCGCCAGCTGCCGAGCGCGGAGACGAACGCGCCGAGCGGCAGGCTGACCACGGTGGCGACCGAGACGCCCGCGGTGATGAAGGAGGTCGCGCGGATGACCGACGGGGCCGGGACGAGCCTCCCGGCGATCCCGGCACCGATCGCCCAGAAGCCACCGATCCCGACCCCGAGCAGCATGCGTGCGGCGAGGAGGACCGCGAACGTGGGCGCGACGGCCGCCAGGCCGTCGGCGACGACCAGCAGCACCGTCAGGGCGACGAGGACCACACGACGGTCGAGGCGCGAGGTCGCGACCGTCACGACGGGGGCGGCGACGGCACCGACGAGTCCGGTCGCGACGACCATCAGGCCGGCGGTCCCGACCGGGACGTCGAGGTCGGCGGCGATCGCGGGGAGGAGCCCGATGGGCAGGAACTCGGAGAGGACGAGCACGAAGGAACCGAGTGCGACGGAGAGGACGCTGAGCCACCCACGGTGCTGGGCTGACGATGTCATGGAGGGGTCAAACCCGGGGACGTGGGTTCCATTCCCGCGGTCGGCAGTGTGACGGACGGGAGGCACGGTGCCAGCTGGCACCGTGCCTCCAGTCCGGTCTGCGGTCGTGCCTACTGCGCGTCCTGGATGGCCTTCTTCAGCTGCGTCACGTACTGCTCGGCCCCCGCCTTCGGCGTGGTCTTGCCGAACTGGACGTTCTGCCAGATCTGGGCCAGCAGCGTGTCCGCGTCCTGTGCGCCGACCGGCGTGATCGGTGCGGGCGGACCGGACTCTGCGGTGACCTGCTTCACGTAGTCCATGACGATCTTGTCCGAGCCGCTGAGGTCCGGCGTGATCTGCTTCTGGAACGCGGGGTTCGCGGGCATGCCGCGCTCGGCGCCGAAGATCTTGCCGACCTTCGGGCTGGTCGTCAGGAAGTCGATGAGCTCCGCCGCTTCCGCCGGGTGCTTCGACTTGCTCGAGATCGACCAGTACATCGAGGACTTGAGGTACTGCCAGCCCTTCTTCGCATCGGCGGCGGCCGGCATCGGGAGCATGTCGAGCTTCTGCGACGGCGCTGCGACCTGGTACGCGCTCAGGTTGGAGGGGATGAACGTCATCGCGACCTTGCCGGTGGCGATGTCGGACTGGTCGAGCGCGGCGTTCGTGCCCTCGGCGAGCTGCGACGGACTCGGCGTGACCCCGGCGTCGATCTGGTCGAGCGCGTACTGCCAGTAGTCGGCGAGCATGGACGGCTTCAGGACGACCTTGCCCTTGTCATCGAACACCGCGCCGCCGTGCTGGCGGGCCCAGAGCGTCAGCGACGGGGTGTCGCCGCCGAACGGGTCGAGTCCCTTGACCTTGCCGCCGGACTTCTCGGTGACCTCCTTCGCGACCGTGTTCATCTCGTCCCACGTCCACCCCTTCGCGGAGGGCATGTCGATCCCGTACTCGTCGAGGACGGTCCGGTTCACGGCGACGCCGATCGAGTTCAGCCCGATCGGGACGGCGTAGAGCTTGCCGTCGTACTGGCCGGTGTCGCGGACGTTCTTCGTGAGGTCCGAGGTGTCGAGGTACTTGCTGTACTGCCCGAGGTCGGCGATCGCGCCGCGCTGGGCGTACGAGGCGACGTAGATCTGGTCGAACTGCATGACGTCCGGCGCGCTGCCGCCGGCGACGGTGGTGGCGAGCTTGTCCCAGTAGCTGCCCCAGTCGGTGGACTGGGTCTTCACGGTGATGTTGGGGTGCTCCTTCTCGAAGGCCTTCACCGCCTCTTCGGTGGCGGTGACGCGGGCCCCAGCGCCCCACCAGTTCAGGGAGATGGTGACGGGGTCCTTGCTCAGCTCGGCTCCACCGCCGTTCGAGTTGCCGACGGCGCAGCCGCCGACGGCGAGGACGGAGGCGGTGGCGATCGCGACGGCGCCGATGACGCGTGATCTCAGGTGCATGGTCTTCCTTGCTCTGGTGAGTGGATCGATCGGGTGGGGGCGGTTCACTTGCCGCCGGTGGTCGCGATGCCCCTGAGGAGGAACCGCTGGCCGAAGAGGAACGCGAGGAACACGGGGACGAGCGTGACGACGCTCATCGCGAAGAGGGCGCCGAAGTCGGACTGCCCGGTCGGGTCGATGAACTGGCGGAGGGCGACGGACGCCGTGTACTTGTCCGGTGCGGTGACGAACACGAGCTGGCTGAAGAAGTCGTTCCACGTCCAGATGAAGGTGAAGATCGCCGCCGTCGCCAGCGCTGGCTTCATGAGCGGCAGGATCACCTGGAAGAAGATCCGTGCGTGCCCTGCGCCGTCGATGCGCGCGGCCTCGTCGAGCTCCCGCGGGATACCGCGGATGAACTGGACCATCAGGAAGACGAAGAAGCCGTCCGTGGCGAGGAACTTCGGCACGATGAGCGGCAGGAACGTGTTGATCCAGCCGAGCTGCGAGTAGATGACGTACTGCGGGATGATGAGCACCTGGATGGGCAGCATCATCGTCACGAGCATCGCGCCGAACGCGAGCCGCTTGTACCGGAAGCTCAGCCGGGCGAACGCGTAGGCCGCGAGGGAGCAGCTCACGAGGTTGCCGATGATGGCGCCGATCACGATGATCGCCGAGTTCGCCAGGTACACGCCGAACGGGCGTTGCAGTGCGCTCCAGCCCGTCGTGTAGTTCTCGGTGTCGAAGGTGTTGAGCACGAGGCTCGGGTTGTCGAAGATGTGCCCGTCGGGGCGGAGCGAACTCACCACCATCCAGAGCACCGGGTAGAGCATCACGAGGCTCAGCAGGATGAGGACGGTGTGCTTGGCGATGCTGCCGGCGCGTGAGCCGCGGGCCTTCGCAACGCGGACCGTCTCGGGTCGGGGATCGGGTCGGCGGTCCGCCGGGGGCGTCGCCGGTGCTGGACGCAGCGCGGTCGAGTGATCAGTCATCGTAGAAGACCCAGTACTTCGAGGCCCAGAAGTTGAGCGCGGTGGCGGCGCCGACGATGAGCAGGAGGAGCCACGCGATCGCGGAGGCGTATCCCATCTGCAGGCTGCCGAACGCCTTCTGGTAGAGGTAGAGCGTGATGAAGAGGGTCGAGTTCGTCGGCCCTCCCGTGCCGTTCGAGATCACGTAGGCCTGCGTGAACGACTGGAAGGCCCCGATGATCCCGAGCACCAGGTTGAAGAACACGATCGGGCTGAGCAGCGGCAGCGTGATCGACCGGAACTGCCGCCAGCGGGTCGCCCCGTCGGTGGAGGCCGCCTCGTAGTACTGCCGGGGGATCTGCCGGAGTCCGGCGAGGAAGATCACCATCGGCGCCCCGAAGGTCCAGACGTGCAGGATGATCAGCGTCCCGAGGGCCGTGTTCGGGGACCCGATCCAGGACTGTCCCTGGATGCCGAAGACCGCCAGGAGCGCGTTGAGCAGTCCGTCGCCGCCGAACACCAGACGCCAGAGCACCGCGATCGCGACACTGCCGCCGAGCAGGGACGGCAGGTAGAGGACCGACCGGTAGAACGACAGCCCCCGCATCCCGCGGTCGAGCAGCACGGCAACGAGGAGGGCGGCCGCGAGCTGCAGCGGCACGGAGACCACCGTGTAGACGAGCGTCACCACGAGCGAACTGCCGAGGTTGGTGTCCTCGACCATCCGCTGGATGTTGGTCAGGCCGGTGAACGTCGGGTTCTGCAGGAGGTTGTAGTTGGTGAAGGACAGGTAGAGCGAGGCGAGGATCGGGCCGAGGGTGATCCCGACCATGCCGATCAGCCACGGGGCGAGGAAGACGGCCGCGGCCTTGTCGTCCCGCCGGGAAGCGGGGATGCGTTTCCCCTGGGCGTCTCGTGCGCGGAGTGCACGGAGTTCGCCGAGCGCACTCACCGGGAGCTCGCCGTCATGGAGTTGCTGCGTTGCACGATTCCCATCTCCTTTGATGGTGGTGTCGGTGACTGGGCGCCACCGTAATCGTTGTAACAGCGCTTGGCAAGCGCTTTCCGCAGGTGTGCCGACGGCCCGCCGGGGCCGGTGTGGACGGCAACGCCTGGCATGCTGTGACCGTGTCCGCGAACGCGCGGCCGGGACGGAGCGTCGAGGTGGTCGAGCGCAGCAGTGCGACCCTGGAGGACGTCGCCCGCGCGGCCGGCGTCTCGCTCGCGACGGCGTCCAGAGCGCTCAACGGCAGCACCCGCCGCGTGCGTCCCGAGTACGTCGAGCGGGTGGAGGCGGCGGCGCGGGAGCTCCGGTACATGCCCAACGTGCAGGCGCAGGCCGTCGCGCGTGGGGCGACGACGGTGGTGTCGCTCGTCGTCGGTGAGATCACGGACCCGTACTTCGCGCAGATCGCCGCGGGGGCGATGCGCGCGGCCGACCGGGCCGGCCTCGTGCTCGTGATCACCTCCACCGCGGGGGACGCCGAGCGCGAGGCGTCGGTGTTGCGGAGTGTCGCGGGACTCCGGCCGCGCGCGGTCGTCCTCGCTGTGAGTCGCAGGACGAGCAGCGGGGCCGGAGCCGGCGTGGAGCTCCTGCGTGGCGGTGGCGCCTCGGTCGTCGCCCTGGTGTCGGACGAGGGTGCCGCGTCGTCGACCGCCGTCATCCCGCTCGTGATCGGGAACCGCGCGGGAGCGGCTGCGCTCGCCGAGGCGCTCGTCGACGAGGGGCACCGGGACTTCGCGGTGCTCGCCGGGGAGCCGGACGTCGTCACCGCCAGGGCACGGGCGACGGGCTTCGTCGACGGGCTCGCGGGCCGGGGGATCCGTCTGGCGGACGACCGGGTGGTCGCCGGGGTGTTCACGCGCGACGGTGGCCATGCCGCGATGACGCAGCTGCTCGAGGCCGGGGTCCGTCCAGGGTGCGTCTTCGCGGTCAACGACGTCAGTGCGGTCGGGGCGCTCGCGGCGATCCGTGACCACGGGCTCGAACCGGGGCGGGACATCGCGGTCGCGGGCTTCGACGACGTCGGCACGCTGGCTGACGTGGTCCCCGCGCTGTCGACCGTGCACCTGCCGCTCGAGACGATCGGGGAGCTCGCCGTCCAGGCGGCCCTCGGCGAGGACGTGCCCGCGGTGGTCGCCGGCGAGGTCGTCCTCCGGGCGAGCACCAGACTCGCCTGACGACGGGCCTTCCCTCGACGTGTGCATCGGTGTACCGTGCGGTAAGCGCTTTCCGCATGGGATCCGTGCGAGATCACCGACGATCACCGGAGGACTTCGTGTCACGACCACCACTCGGCATCATCATGAACGGCGTCTCCGGCCGGATGGGGTACCGGCAGCACCTCGTCCGCTCGATCCTCGCCATCCGGGAGCAGGGCGGCGTGCTGCTGTCCGACGGCTCCCGCGTGCAGGTCGAGCCGCTGCTCGTCGGGCGCTCCGAACCGAAGCTCGCCGAGATCGCGCACCGGCACGGCATCGAGCACTGGACGACCGACCTCGACGCCGCGCTGTCCGACCCGCGTTGGGACGTCTACGCCGACTTCCTCGTGACCAGCGCCCGCGTCCCCGCGATCCGCCGCGCGATCGCCGCCGGCAAGGCGGTCTACACCGAGAAGCCCACCGCGGAGACCCTCGACGACGCCCTCGACCTCGCCCGCGCGGCCCGTGACGCCGGGGTCAAGAACGGCGTCGTGCACGACAAGCTGTTCCTCCCGGGGCTCAGGAAACTTCGCCGCGTACTGGCGTCGGGCGCCCTCGGACGGGTCCTCAGTGTCCGCGGGGAGTTCGGCTACTGGGTCTTCGAGGGCGACTGGCAGGCCGCGCAGCGCCCGAGCTGGAACTACCGCGCCGAGGACGGCGGTGGCATCGTCGTCGACATGTTCCCGCACTGGAACTACGTCATGGAGGACCTGTTCGGCCGGGTCGAGTCCGTCTCGGCCCGTGCGGTCACCCACATCCCGGAGCGGGTGGACGAGCACGGCGACCGGTACCGGGCCACCGCGGACGACGCGGCGTACGGCATCTTCGACCTCGCCGGCGGGATCACGGCGCAGATCAACTCGAGCTGGGCGGTGCGTGTCGACCGCGACGAGCTCGTCGAGTTCCAGGTCGACGGCACCGAGGGCAGCGCCGTCGCCGGGCTCTTCGGCTGCCGGGTCCAGCACCGGAGCACCACGCCGAAGCCGGTCTGGAACCCCGACATCCGCGACGAGAACGACTACCGCGCCGGCTGGCAGGAGGTCCCCGACAACGAGGTCTTCGAGAACGGCTTCAAGGTCCAGTGGGAGCAGTTCGTGCGCCACGTCGTCGAGGACGCGCCGCACCCGTACGACCTGCTCTCCGGTGCGCGCGGGGTGGCGCTGGCGGAAGCCGGTCTGCGGTCGGACCGCGAGGGGCGACGGATCGACCTGCCGGACCTGCGGCTCGGCGACGGAGCCGCACCGAGCCTCCAGGCCGACGACACCCGGGTGACCGCATGACGGACCTGACGCTCCTCGCGCCCGACGGCACCACGGCCCGCGTCCCGCTCCGCGAGGCCCCGATGTGGACGAAGCCGCGCCGGCCGCTCACCAGTCGGGTCGTCTACGCGGCCGCCCACGTCGTCCCGCGCGTCGCGGGCGACAACACCCCAGGTGCCGCAGCGGACATCGACTGGGACGCGACCCTCGCGTTCCGGCACCACCTGTGGTCGTGGGGGCTCGGCGTGGCGGACGCGATGGACACCGCGCAGCGCAACGCGGGCCTCGACCCGCTCGCGATGCGGGAACTCATCCGGCGCAGTGCGGCAGAGGCCCGTTCCGTCGGCGGACGCATCGCGGTCGGCGTGAACACCGACGACATCGCGTCGGACGGTGCCACCCTCGACGAGATCGTCGACGCGTACGTCGCGCAGCTCCGGCACGCCGAGGAGCACGGTGCGGTCGCCGTCGTGATGGCGAGTCGGCACCTGGCGCGCGCGGCCCGGACGGCCGACGACTACCGACACGTGTACGAGCGGGTGATCGCCGCTGCGACGCAGCCGGTGGTGCTGCACTGGCTCGGCGCCGCGTTCGACCCGGTGCTCGAGGGGTACTTCGGTTCCGCGTCAGTACCGGAAGCCACGAACACCGTCCTTCGGATCATCGCGGATGCCGGTGAACGGGTCGCCGGCATCAAGATGAGCCTGCTCGACGCGGACGCCGAGGTCGCGCTCCGCTCGCGGCTCCCGGGGACCGCCAGGATGTTCACGGGAGACGACTTCCACTACGTCGACCTGATGTCCGAGCAAGCCGGTCGGCACTCCGACGCGCTGCTCGGGGCGTTCGCCGCGATCGCGCCGATCGCGTCGTCGGCGGTGCAGGCGCTCGACCGCGGCGACGCGCACGGGTTCCGCAGCGTCCTCGGTCCGACGGAGGCGCTCGCTCGGCAGGTCTTCGCCGCGCCGACCTGGCACTACAAGACCGGGATCGCCTTCCTGTCCTGGCTGAACGGCCACCAGCCCGCCTTCACGATGGTCGGTGGCATGCACGCGGCGCGCAGTCTGCCGCAGCTGTCCGAGACCGTCCGCCTCGCGAACGCCTGCGGCGCGCTCGAGGACCCGGACCTCGCCGCGTCGCGCTGGCACGGCATGCTCACGTTGGCTGGGGTGTCGGTCGGGTCGGCCGGGAGGCTCGGTGCCGGTCCGCGCCGCGGCTCCGGGAACGCGGTGGTCGGGTGAGCACCGTGGCGGGGCGCGCGGGCGCGCGTGTGGGTGGGAGCGCCGGACCGCGTGTGGCTGGGCGCACGGGGGCGCACCCGCGCTTGTCGCTCAACCAGGCGACGGTGAAGTCCGCGTCGCTCGCCGAGGCGATCGCAGCCACGCGGTCCGCCGGGATCGGTGCGATCGGGACGTGGCGTGAGCCGGTGCAGGACGTCGGACTCGACGAGGCCGCGCGGATGCTCGCCGACTCCGGGCTCCGGGTGTCGTCGCACTGCCGCGGCGGGTTCTTCACGCCCGTCGAGGGCACGGTCCGACGGGCGGCGATCGACGACAACCGGCGGGCGATCGAGGAGACGGCGGCACTGGCGGCTGCGGGAGCCCCGGGATCGCGAGCGGTGCTGGTGCTCGTCGCCGGGGGACTCCCGTCGGGATCGACGGACCTGGTCGGGGCGCGGGGCAGGGTCGCCGACGCGCTCGCCGAACTCGAACCGACAGCGGCCGCAGCGGGCGTGCAGCTCGCGATCGAGCCGCTCCACCCGATGTACGCGGCCGACCGGGCCGTCGTGTCGACGCTCGCGCAGGCCCTCGACCTCGTCGCGCCGTTCGACCCGGCCGTCGTCGGGGTCGTGGTGGACACCTTCCACGTCTGGTGGGACCCTGCTCTGCCCGGATCGGTCGCGCGAGCCGGGAGGGAGCGTCGGATCGCGTCCTACCAGGTGAGCGACTGGGTCACGCCGATCGCCGCGGACCCGCTGCTGTCGCGCGGCCTGATGGGGGACGGGCACATCGACTTCGGCCCGGTCTCCGAGGCCGTCGACGCGGCCGGGTACACCGGGGACGTCGAGGTCGAGGTGTTCAACCAGGAGGTCTGGGACACACCGGCCGACGTCATCGCCGAACGGGTGGTCGCGGCGTTCGACGCGAGCGTCCCCGTGCGGCGCTTCGACCGATGACCGGGGCGTCGGTCGTGCTCGTCGGGGTGCGCGGCTTCGGTGCGGTGCACCTGGCGAACCTGCGGCGGTTGCAGGCGGCGGGCGCGGTCCGGTTGATCGGGCTGGTCGACCCGCTCGTGGTTGATGTCGATGCCGTCGGCGCTCCGCTCTTCCCCTCACTCGGCGACGCCTTCGCGGGTGTCGGCGTGCCGGACGTCGTGATCGCCGCGGTACCCATCCCCGTGCACGCGACCGTCGCTGCCGAGGCGCTCCGTGCCGGTGCCGACGTCCTGCTCGAGAAGCCGCCCTTCGCCCGGATGGCGGACTTCGAGACCCTGCTCGCCGTGCAGCGCGAGACCGGCCGGGTCGTACAGGTGGGGTTCCAGAGCCTCGGGTCGCACGTGCTCGACGACCTCGATGTCGACCGGTTCGGCATCGGCCCGGTCCGGCACGTGCGGGCGATGGGCACGTGGGTGCGTCGCGCGGCGTACTGGAAGCGCTCGCCCTGGGCCGGCAGACGTTCGCTCGACGGCGTCGACGTCGTGGACGGGGTCGTCACGAACCCGCTCGCGCACGCGGTGGCGACGGCGCTCCGGATCGCCGGGGTCCAGCGTGTCGAGGAGGTGGAGCGTGTCGACGTCGATGCCTACCGGGCGAACGCGATCGACGCGGACGACACCACGGCGCTCCGGATCGTGCCCGCTCCGCTCGACGCCGACCGACCGTCCGTCTCCGCTGCCCTGACCCTGGCGGCGTCGGGCTCGGCGGATGCGGCACCGGTCGTCGAGGTCGTCGGCGACCGCGGTACCGTCTCCTTCCGGTACACGACGGACGAGGTCGTCGGTCCCGACGGCGCGGTGACCTCGGGTACGAGGACCGACCTGCTCGAGAACCTCCTGGCCCACCGTGCCGACGGGGTCCCGCTGCTGGTGCCCCTCGACTCGACCGGTGCGTTCATGCGAGTCGTCGAGGCGATGCGCACCGCACCGGAGCCCACCAGGATCGAACCACGTTTCGTCGAGGTCGTCGGGACCGGCGACGACGCGCACCCGGTCGTGCAGGACGTCGAGCACTGGGTCCGGGCGGCCGCGGACCTCGACGGGACGTTCGTCGACGTCGGCGCCCCGTGGGCGTCAGCCGCTCGGGACGCCGTGCTGGCCACCGCCGGTGCAGGACCGCTCCTCGTGCTGCAGGACGGCGCCGGGACCACGCCGTCCTCGTCCCCTCGCCCGTTCCTGCACCCCGTCCGGACACTCGGGGGCGTCGAACTCACCGCCCGTCGACCGGCTGACCACGACTGGCACCTCGGGCTGGGGTTCACCGTCGCCGATGTCGACGGGACGAACACCTGGGGCGGCGGGACGTACGTGCACGGGCGCGGGTACGTCGACCAGGACGACCACGGGCGGCAGCGGTTGGACGACCTCGAGAGGGACGCCGACTCGATCACGGCGTCCCTGACGTGGGTCGATCGCGACGGTGCCGACCAGCTCCGCGAGGTCCGCACGATGCGGTCCCGATCGCTCGACGGTGACTGCTGGCTGCTGGAGCTCTCCACGTCGCTCGAACCCGTGGAGGACCGGCCGGTGACGCTCGGCAGCCCCGGGTCGAACGGTCGGGTGCGCGCCGGGTACGGCGGGTGGTTCTGGCGCTTCCCGCCGTGCTCGGGCATCGAGGTCTCCACGGCCGACGCCGACGGGGAGGACGCCGTGCTCGGCACCCGGGCGCCGTGGGTCAGATGGGCGGCGGACTTCGCCGGGACCCCGGGTGCGACCGGGCCGGCGACGATCCTGCTGACGTCCTCGGCGCCTGACCCGTGGTTCGTCCGGGCAACCGACTACCCGGGCATCGGTACCGCGGTCGCGTGGGAGCAGCCCGTCACCGTCTCGCCGGGTGCCCCGTTCGTCCGCTCGCTCCGCGGGGTCGTCGCCGACGGGCGTCGTCCCGCCGCTGCGCTGCTCCGGCACCTGGCCTGACCGGAGCTCACCGCCGTCGCATCACCGCACGCCAGATCTGGTTCGGCCGGAGGGGTGACCCACCGAGCGGCTCTCGTTCCGCTCCCGGTGCTCGGAGGGCATCGAGGAGCAGGTCGACCCATCGTCTGTGGAGCTGTGGGGCCACCTCGCCGAAGGCCGCGATCGTGCTCGACATCGAGAGTTGCAGGACGGCCACGTCCTCGAGCGCCGCGTCGGGCCGGATCGAGCCGGAGTCCTGCGCGCGACGGAACAGCGACTCGAGGCCGGTCTGGATCTCCGCACGCATGGCGAGGAGCGTCGGCGCGCCCGTGAACCGAGTGGTCATCAGGTCGCTGAAGCCCTCGCGCCGCGCCTCGATCTCGGCGGTTCGGCGGATGAAGGTGGCGAAGCCGCTCCACGGATCCGCCTCGGACAGGGCGGCGCACTCGTGCACCAGGTCGAGGACCTCCTGCAACGGTGCCAGGAGGACCTCCTCCCACAGGGCAGCGCGCTCGGGGAAGTGCCGGTAGAGCGTCGCGTTGCCGACTCCTGCGGCCGCGGCGATCGGTTCGAGCGGGGCGTCGAGTCCCCGCTCTGCGAAGGCCGTGCACGCCGACTCGACGATCGCTGCTCGGTTGCGGAGGGCGTCCTTCCGAGGTGCTCTCGCGGGGGTCTCGCTCACGATCGGAGTGTACGACGGCGATCCGGGAATACGGACAGTGGTGTCCGGATTGAATCGGACACCACTGTCCGTTTCATCACTTGGAGCACCCCTTGCACATCGCAGCCGTCATCCTGTCCCTCGTCCTCGCCGCCGCCATGCTCGGGTCCGGTGTCATGAAGCTCGTCGGCGCGGCGCCCATGCGAGCGAACATGGCGTCGGTGCACGTGACCCCGTCGCAGATGCGCGTGCTCGGGGTGCTCGAGGTACTCGCCACGATCGGCCTCGTCGCGGGGCTGTGGATCCCGGCACTCGGCATCGCTGCCGCCATCGGCTCGATCGTGTACTTCGTCGGCGCGATCGTCGCGCACGTGCGGGCGCACGACAAGGGCCTGCAGGGCGCAGCTGCACTCCTCGTGCTGTCGGTCGCGACCCTGGTGGTCCTGCTGCTGGCGCTCTGAACGCGGGCTGAGCCGCGTCCGCTCAGCGCGTGACGCGGTGGCGGAGGAACACCGACCCGGCCTCGAAGACGCGGGCCTCGACGAGTTCGAGCTGCCGGTGCGCGCCGGCGTGCGCGAAGTACGGCGTCCCGCCGCCGACGAGCACCGGCGCTACCACGAGCTGGTACTCGTCGATCAGGTCGAGGCCGGCGACCTGGGCTGCGAGCTCGGGGCCACCGATCGCGATGTCGCCGTCGCCGGGGGCCGCGCGCAGCCGGGCGACCTCTTCCTCGATGCCGTCCGTCGCCAGGCGTGCGTTGCCCTCCACCGACGTCAAGGTGCGCGAGAACACCACCTTCGGCAGCGCCTTCCAGATCGTCGTCCACTCGCGTTCGGCGTCGCTCAGACCTGGCACGTCGTCCGCGGTCTCCCAGAACAGCATCGTCTCGTAGAGCTTCCGCCCCATGAGGTGCACGTCGACGCCGCGGAGCTGGTCGAGGAAGACCCGGAAGACCTCGTCGTCCGGCTCGCTCCAGTCGAAGCGTCCGTCGGTGTCCATCGTGAACCCGTCGAGGGACGCCGTCATCGAGTACGTGACCTTGTGCATGCGCGGCCTCCTCGTCGGCCTTGCCCGGTGGCTCGCAGCGTAGCCCGAGCGTGAGCGGCGCGGGTCGGCGCGCGCGGGTGGTCCGGCGCGAGCGACTCGGAACGACAGTGTCGATGTCGCACGACATCGACGTTGTCGCCGCCACGCGCGTGCAACAGTTGCGAGCGCTCGGTACCGACAAGGCGGGTGTCGTACGACAGCGACCCTGTCGCTCGTTGCGGGCGCAACCATCGCGGATGCAACGGTCGGACGCGGCCCGGACCACGGTGGAGTGATGCTCACCGAGGACTCGTGCTCGCGTCACGGTACGACGACAGGGCAGGCTGGGCCCGTGATGATCTCCGTGGACGACCTCGTGGTCGCGGCCGACGACGTGACCCTGTTGCCCGCGACGACCGTCCGGTGCGACGCGGGGCAGGCCCTCATCGTGCGCGGACACAACGGCGCCGGCAAGTCGACACTGCTCCGCGTGCTCGCCGGGATGCGGTCGCCGAGCACAGGGACCGCCACCATCGCGGGGGCGCGGATCTCCCGTCGTGACCCGGCCTTCCGGCGCCGGGTCGCCTCGATGATCGGACTGCCACCGATGGCGAGCGACCTGACCGTCCAGGACCACGTCCGACTCGTCGCCGCGACCTGGTTCGACGACCGCGAGACCGCCGAGACGCTGGCCACGGAGACACTCGGGGCGCTCGGACTGGACACGCTGGTGCGGCGGTTCCCGCACGAGCTGTCGACCGGGCAGCAACAGCTGGTCGGACTGGCGCTCGTGCTCGCGCGGCCGTTCGACGTGCTCCTGCTCGACGAGCCCGAACAACGACTCGACCAGGAACGCCTCGACATGGTGAGCGCCGTGCTCGGCCGTCGGCGAGACGCCGGCGCGTCCCTCGTCGTCGCGACGCACAGCGACCTCCTCACCGAGCAGCTCGCCGACCGCGTCGTCGACCTGGGCGCCCACCGGTGAGCGCACGCCTCGCTGCCGCCACCGGCGTGTGGCGCCACCGTCAGGTCCGGGACCTGGGGGACCGGGCCTACCTCGCGTACACGCTCGTGCTCGCCGCGCTCATCGTCGGGGCCCCGATCGGCCGGACCGTGTGGCTGCGGATCACCACGGAGACCAGCTCGTCCGCGCTGGCGTCGTCGGCCGCAGGGACGATCGCCGGGACCGTCGTGCTCGGCATCTGGGCGGCGGCGCTCCTGATCGGCAGGAACCGTGGGCCGGCGGTCGCCCCGCCGTTCCTCGTCCACGCGCTGACCGGGAGCGATCTCCGCCGACGGACCGTGTTCCGGTCGCGGGTCCTCACCGCGGCGGCCGTCGCGGTGGTCGTCGGCGGCGGGATCGCGGCGTTCATCGGACTCGCGCTCGGCTCGCTCGGGCTGGTGTCCGCGTCCGCCGTGCTGGACTTCGCGCTGCGCGGGGCGCTCGTCGGCGTGGTCGCGGTCGTGTGCTGGCTCATCGGTGAGTCGTTCCCCCGCGTCGCCGGGGCGCTCGCCGTGGTCCTGCTCCTCCTCGCGGTGGCGGTGCAGGTCGTGTCCGCGGAGCCGTTCGCTCGATGGGCATGGGTGAGCAGCGCCGGACCGGTCGTCGCCGCCGACGTGGTCCTGCTCGTCCTCGCCGTCGCCGGACTCGTGGCGGTGCCGTGGCTGCTCGACCGGATCGACGATGCGACGCTCACGGCGCAGGCGGCGAACTGGGACGTGGCGATCGCCCACGCCGTCAGCCTCGACTTCACCTCCGTCGCCGAGTCCTACCAGGCGCTCCCGACGGTCGGGCGGCGGATCGACGGGGTGCGCCGCAGCGCACGCCTCGGGCTGGTCTTCGTCGTCCGCGACCTGGTCGGGGCGGTCCGGACGCCGGCACGGCTCGCGACCGGGGTCGTGACGGTCGCCGGGGCCGGAGCGTTCCTGGTGCTCGCAGCGGTCGCACCCGCTGGCGGGTTCATGCTCGGAGCCCTCGCCGCGGTCCTGCTGTACACCGGCGTCGGCGCGTTCAGCCGCGGGCTGCACCACGCCGCGCAGGTCACGACGGACCTCCCGCTGTACGGCGTCGGTGACGGGCGGCTGCTCCTCCTCCACAGCATCGTGCCGACCGGAGCGACGCTGCTCCTGACCGGCGGGACCGCGATCGTGCTCGGTGCCGTCGTCGCGCCGGCATCGGTACCCGTGCTCGTCTGGGGTGGCATCGCGCTGCCGATCGTCGTGGTCGCAGCACATCTCAGCAACGCCCTCCGCGGGCCTGCACCGCTCTTCCTGATGACGCCGGCGCCCTCCGCGGTCGGCGACCCGATGCCGGTCATCCGGGTCCTCTGGGCGATGGACGCCCCGGTCCTGGCGGTGCTCGCCGGTGTGGCCGTGTCGGCCGGAGCGGCGGGGACCGGCGGGTTCGTGGCCGTGGCCGTCGTGCTCGGGTTGTTCCTGCTGGTCCGGTGGTCGCGCCGCACGGAGCACTAGCGTCGCCGGCACGGACACGGGCACCGACTCGGACCGGTCGCTCCGCTCCACGTGCCGACTCGGAACGACGAAGTCGCTGTCGTACGACAACCACGATGTCGTCACCGCGCGCGTGCAACCGTTGCGCGCGCTGGGTAGCGACGAAGTCGCTGTCGTACGACAGCGCAGCTGTCGCACGTTGCGGACGCAACGACCGTGCGGTGGACGGTCACCCCGACGGACGGGAGGCGCGGTGCCAGCCCGCGCCGTGCCTCCCGTCCTGCTGCGCGACCGCCCAGAGCCGCCACAACGCCCGCAATGGAAAGCGGAATCGCGCGTAGGAGGTCGGAAAAACCGACCTCCTACGCGCGATTCGACCTCCTACGCGCGAATCGACCCCCTCCGCAGCGACCCGCCCGGAGCGCACCCGGGCCGCTAGCGTTGACGGCATGGACGCAACGGGGGCGACGACGAGCGAATGGTCGCGGCTGCCCGTCGGTCGTGCGGAGTACCGGCAGGACACGATCCTCGCGGCGGTGCTCGCCGTCGCGATGGGCATCTCGACGATCCTCTACGGCTCGACCGGCTTCTACGACGAGCTCGCACCGTGGTGGCTGTCCGTCCTGCTCGTCGTGGCGAACGCCGGACCCCTCGCGTTCCGCCGCCGCTTCCCGATGACCGTCGCGGTGGTCGTGGCGGCGACGTTCGCGGCGATGCAGATCCTGCACGTGCCCGAGCTGTTCTTCAACAACTTCACGCTCTTCATCGCGCTGTACACGGTGGGGGCGTGGTGTTCCGACCGTGTCCGCGCCGAGGTGGTGCGCTGGATCGTCATCGTCGGCATGTTCGCCTGGCTGTTCATCGCCCTGTCGTTCAGCTGGTCGGTGCCGAGCGCCCTGCCGAAGACGGGCGACGGACCGGTCTCGCCGTTCATCGCGAACTCGCTGATGTCGATCATCATCAACCTCGTCTACTTCGGCGCCGCCTGGTACTCCGGCAACCGTGCATGGGCGTCGGCGGTCGCGAAGCACGAGCTCGCCGAACGCACCGCCGAACTCGCGGTCGAGCGCGAGCGGACCGCGGCGCAGGCCGTCACGCTCGAACGCGTCCGGATCGCGCGGGAACTGCACGACGTCGTGGCCCACCACGTCTCACTCATGGGTGTCCAGGCGGGCGCTGCCCGACGGGTGCTCGACCGCGACCCGGACCAGGCGGCGACGTCGCTCGGCGTCGTCGAGGACAGCGCGCGGACCGCGGTGGAGGAACTCCGGAAGATGCTCGGCACCCTGCGGGAGACGGACCGGGACGACCGGGACACCGTCCCCGATGCCCCCAGCACCGAGGGGATGGCCCGGCTCGGTGAGCTCGCCGAGTCGGCCAGGACTGCAGGACACCCCACGCAGTACACGGTGGTCGGCGACGAGCGCGCGGTGCCGCCGACGGTCGCCGTCGTCGCCTTCCGCATCGCGCAAGAGGCCGTGACCAACGTCCTGAAGCACGCCGGACCGGACGCACACGCGGACCTGCGACTCCGGTACCTGCCGGACGCGGTGGAGATCGAGGTGACGGACACCGGGATCGGGAGTCGAGCCTCCAGTCCGGCGGCGAGGGCCGAGGCGGACGGCACCGGGCGGGGCGGACTCGGCCACGTCGGGATGCGTGAGCGGGTCGCCGCCGTCGGCGGTCGCATCGAGATCGGGCCACGCGCCCGGGGAGGGTACCTGGTGCGCGCATGGCTGCCGACGACGTGACCGTGCGGGTGGTGCTGGCCGATGACCAGGACCTGGTGCGCGCCGGCTTCCGGGTCATCCTCGAGTCGGAGCCGGGCATCACGGTCGTCGGCGAGGCGGCCGACGGAGCCACGGCGGTCGACGCCGTCACCATGCTCCGGCCGGACGTGGTCTGCCTCGACGTGCAGATGCCGGGCGTGGACGGGCTCGAAGCGGCGCGGCGCATCACGGCGCTGGACGATCCGCCCGCCGTCCTGATCCTGACCACCTTCGACAACGACGACACCCTGTTCGCCGCGTTGGACGCGGGAGCGAGCGGGTTCCTGCTGAAGAACGCCTCGCCGGAGAAGCTCATCGACGCGGTGCTGACGGTCGCGTCCGGCGACGCGCTGCTGGCCCCGGACGTCACCCGTCGGGTGATCAGCCGCGCGACGGGATCCGGACCCGCCGGGGTCTCGGACGGCGCCGTCCCCGGACTCACCGAGCGCGAGGCCGAGGTCCTGCGGCTGCTCGCGCAGGGCATGAGCAACGGTGAGATCGCGGAGCGGCTGTACGTGGGGGAGGCGACCGTGAAGACGCACGTGTCGAACGTGCTGCAGAAGCTGCAGCTCCGGGACCGCGTGCAGGCGGTGGTCTGGGCGTACGAGCACGGGGTGGCCCGGTCCGGCGGGTAGCTCCCGTCCCGCCCCGCCCCGTCTGGCGGGTAGGTTCCCTCCTCCGTCTCGGGACGGAGGCTCGGAACCCGTCCGGCGTGGGAGGTGCGGTCCGCGGTTCCTCCGTAGCGTCGGTGGTGCGGTGGATCCACCACCGCACGAGAGGGGACACGATGCTCAGTGTCGAGGGAGTGACGAAGCACTTCGGAGACCGCCTGGTGCTCGACGACGTGGCGTTCACGGTCGGCCGGGGTCGGCTCACCGGGTTCGTCGGCGGCAACGGCGCCGGCAAGACCACCACCATGCGCATCATGCTCGGCGTGCTCGACGCCGACAGCGGATCGGTGTCGATCGACGGCCAGGCCATCGGGCCCGCCGACCGCCGCCGCTTCGGCTACATGCCCGAAGAACGCGGCCTGTACCCGAAGATGCCCGTCGCCGAGCAGGTCACCTACCTGGCGCGGCTGCACGGGGTCGACCGTCGCGCGGCCGCCGCTCGCACCGCCGAACTGCTCGAGCGCCTCGAACTGACGCAGCACGCCGACGACCCGGTCGAGAAGCTCTCCCTCGGCAACCAGCAGCGCGTGCAGGTCGCCGCGGCGCTCGCCCACCGGCCGGAGGTGCTCGTGCTCGACGAGCCGTTCTCCGGCCTCGACCCGATGGCCGTCGACACCGTGCTCGGCGTCCTGCGCGAGGCCGCGGCCGACGGGGCCCCCGTCCTGTTCTCCAGCCACCAGCTCGACGTGGTCGAGCGGCTCTGCGACGACGTCGTGGTCATCGCCGACGGCCGGATCCGTGCTGCGGGCCCGCAGGAGGAACTCCGCCGTGCGGCAGGTCCGGCGGCGTGGGAGCTGCTGGTCGACGGGGACGTCGCCTGGCTCCGCGAGGAGCCGGACGTGCACGTCCGCGAGTTCGACGGCGGCTACGCGGTCTTCGAGGCGTCCGAGCCCGTGGCGCAGCGCGTCCTGCAGCGGGCGGTCACCACGGGGACGGTGGGGTCGTTCGGGCCCCGGGTCGCCCGGCTCAGCGAGGTCTTCCGGGAGGTCGTCCGATGAACTCGTTCGGTCAGGCCGTCCGCCTCGTCTCCATCCGTGAGATCCAGGCGCGGCTCCGCAGCAAGGCCTTCGTCATCTCGGCGCTGATCCTGCTCCTGATGGTCGTCGCGTCGATCGTGGTCGGCGGCATCGTCGGCAAGTCGAGCGGTGACAGCACCACGCCCGTCGCGGTCGTGGACGGTGTCAGCCTGCCGTCGACCGGGGGGCTCGACGTCAACCGGGTCGACGACCGTGCCGCGGCCGAGCGACTCGTCCGGAGCGGTGACGTCGACGCCGCGATCGTGCCGGAGTCCGGTCCGATCGGGTTCGGTGTCGTCGGCCTCGACAGCGCGCCGACCGACGTCGTCCAGGCGCTCAGCGTCTCGCCGAAGGTGGAGCTGCTCGACCCGGACGCGATGGCACCGGGGCTCATCTCCCTCGTCGGGATCGCGTTCGGCATCGTGTTCTTCGCCGCGGCGGTCACGTTCGGGCAGTCGATCGCGCAGAGCGTCGTCGAGGAGAAGGCGACCCGCGTGGTCGAGATCCTGATGGCCGCGATCCCAGCCAGGGCACTGCTCGCGGGCAAGGTGATCGGGAACAGCGTGATGGCCCTCGGCCAGATCGTGGCGATCGCGATCGCAGCGGCGGTGACGCTCGCCGTGACCGGGCAGGACAACCTGTTCACGCTGCTCGGGCCGAGCATGCTCTGGTTCGTCGTGTTCTTCGCGTTCGGGTTCGTGCTCATCGCGGCGCTGTTCGCGGCGTCGGCGGCCCTCGTGTCCCGACAGGAGGACGTCGGCAGCGTCACCACCCCGGTGATGATGCTCGTGATGATCCCGTACTTCCTGATCATCTTCGCCGCGGACAACCCCACTGTGCTCGGGATCATGTCCTACGTGCCGTTCAGCGCCCCGATCGGGATGCCGATGCGGATCTTCCTCGGGACCGCCGAGTGGTGGGAGCCGATCGTGTCGCTCCTCGTGGTCATCGCCTCCGCCGCGCTCGTCGTGGTGATCGGCGCCCGGGTCTACGAGAACGCCCTGCTCCGCACCGGTGGACGGGTCAAGCTGACGGAGGCGCTGCAGCGCTGACTTCGTCCGGGCCGGCGGTGGCGGTCACGGAGTCGACCGCCACCGTCCGCCCGGTCCGCACGGACTCCTGTGCTGCCAGCACGATCGACAGCGTCCGCAGCCCCACCCGCACGTCGGGCTGGGGCTGCACCCCTGTCCGGACGGCGTCGACGAAGGTGGCGAGCATCGCCTCGTCGAGGTCGGCGCCGTACCTGGCCTCGATCGGCAAGCCCGTCTCCGCGGCGATCCCCCGCGCGGCCTGGTCGAAGAAGTCGAGCGACACGGTCCCGCCGGTCCCCGCGACGTCGAGTGTCAGCCCGCCCCACACCGCGGACGTGTCCGGCTTGCTCCACGAGCAGTCGATCGCGGCGATCACCCCGTTGTCGTAGGTGATCGTCACGAGCCCGGCGGTCTCGGCCCGCGCGCGCCCGGCGTGCAGCGTGCGGTTCGCCACGGCCGTGACGGTCCCCGGCGCTGCACCCATGAGCCCCTCGAGCATGTCGGCGATGTGCACGACGTGGTCGACGATCGCGCCGCCACCGGACAGCGCCGGGTCGGTGAACCAGTCGCGGGTGCGTGGCAGCATGCCGTTGTTCGTCCCACGGATCGCGAACAGCTGCCCGAGCGCACCGGCGTCGTGCGCTGCACGGAGCTTCGCGAACGCCGACGAGAACCGCACCGGGAACGCCACCATGAGCAGCACCCCGGCGCGTTCGACGGCGTCCCGGATGGCGAGGCCGTCCTCCCACGACGTGGCGAGCGGCTTCTCGCACAGCACGTGCGCGCCGGCCGCTGCGGCGAGTTCGACGAGCTCGCGGTGCCGCGCGTTCTCGCTCGTGACGACGACGGCATCCGGCTGCCACGCCAGCAGCTCGTCGTGGGTGTCGGCGTAGGCGACCCCGAGCGCCTCTGCGAGGTCGCGGCCGCGCAGCGCACCGACGGACGGCCCGGTGCTCACGCCGTCCGGATCCGAGCCCATGACCTCGACGCCGTCCATCGCCTGCAGGGCGCTGAGGTACCCGATCGCGTGCGTGTGCGCGAACGACATCACGCCGATCCTGATGGTCACGCGCCACCTCCCAGCGTCACGGGCTGCCCGGTCTCGATCGACTCGAGCGCGGCGTTCGCGATGCGGACCGCTGCTGCTCCGTCCGCCGCCGTGACACGGGGCTCGGGCTTCGCCGGGTCCAGCACGGCCCCGAAGAACTCCGCGAGCTCCAGCCCGTACGGATCGTCGGCCGGATCGACCGCGGGCAGGAACCCGTCGACGGCCTCCGGCACCGCCAGGTCCGCGACGTAGTCGACCTCGTCGCGCGATCGGTGCGACAGGCTGCCGAGCGTGCCGGTCACCGAGTACTCGGTCGTGAACGGCAGGTGCTGCGGTCCCCAGATCCCCGCCACGTGGCTGATCGCCCCCGACGCGTGGGTCAGCAGGACGTGCGCCGCCTCGACCGGCTCGGCGTCGGTCCCGGAGCGCACACCGACCGCCGACACCGTCGTCACCTCGCCGGCCACCCAGCGCGCGATGTCGAGGTCGTGGATCATCTGGTCCATCACGATCCCGCCGGACAGGGCACGGTCCGCGAACCACGGGGTGCGGATCGGGAAGGCGCCGGAGCGGACGAACCGCAAGACCGCCAGGTCGCCCAGGAGGCCCGTGGTCACGGCCTCCTGCAGGCGCACGTACGCAGGGAAGAAGCGCACCACGTGGGCCGGGAAGAGCCGCCGGCCCGCGTCCCGTGCGCACTGCACCAGGTCCGACGCGTCGGCGTCGGTCCGCGCCAGGGGCTTCTCCGAGACGACGTCCTTGCCCGCCGCGAGGGCCGCCCGGACCACCTCGGCGTGGGCGAACGTCGGGGTGACCACGTCCACCACGTCGACCGCTTCGAGCAGGGCGTCGAGCGAGTCCACGACCGTGACGGACGATCCGGCTGCGGCCGCTGCCGATGCCCACGCAGCGGCGAACTCCGGCGCACCGTCCTTCGCGTACACGGTCACGGACCCGAGCCGCAGCAACCCGGGCATGTGGGCGTGCGCGATCCCACCGGCCCCGACGAGGCCGATGCGGAGCGGGGTCGCGGGCATCTCGAACTCCTTGACTGCCGGCCGGTTCGACGGTGACGCCGGTCGCCGTCAGCCTATCCAGCCGGTGCTCAGTCCTGCTGGTCCGCCTCGACCGCGGCGCTCAGCCGGTCCAGGACGTCGGGGACCGCAGAGCGCACGCGGCTCCAGCTCGGGATGAACGCCCGGTCGTTCGGGCGGGCGGTGAAGGCCCCGCCGGCGTCGAGGATCGCCTTCGTGAAGAGCTCGACCGCCGCTTCCTCCGCGTGCTGGTCGAACCCGAGCCCGTTCATCTGGGCCTCGTGCCGGTAGATCTCCACGATGTCGAGTGCGTTCCGGTAGTACGTCGCCTTGAGGACCCGGAACGAGTCCGAGGTGAGCGGGACGCCCATCGTCGCGAGCTTCCGGAACAGCGACTGCACGATGTCGTTCCCCATGCGCGCCAGCCCGCCGGTGCCGTCGGCCTCGGCGAGGGGCTGGTGTTTGTGGTCGTACGCGTCGGCGATCTCCACCTGGCAGACCTGGCGGGTGGCGTAGTCGCGGTACACCTCGGACAGCATCCCGATCTCCAGGCCCCAGTCGCCCGGGATCTTCAGCCCGTTCAGGACGTGCGCGCGCATCGCGAACTCGCCGGACAGCGGGTAGCGGAAGCTGCTGAGGTACTCCAGGTACCCGGACTCCCCGTAGACCTGGCGGAGCGACCGGAGCAGCGGACCGACGAGCAGTCGGCCGACCCTGCCGTTGATCCGGCCGTCGGCGACGCGGGCGTAGTAGCCCTTCGAGAACTCGTAGTCGAACGCCGGGTTCGCGAGCGGGTAGAGCATCCGAGCGAGCATGCCCCGCTCGTACGTGGTGATGTCGCTGTCGTGCAGCGCGATGCACTCGGCCCGCTCGGACGCCAACGCGTACCCGGTGCAGTACCAGACGTTGCGGCCCTTGCCGGGTTCACCCGGTGCCAGTCCCGCGGCGTCGAGGTCGGCGTCGAGTGCCCTGAGGCGCGGGCCGTCGTTCCACAGGATCCGGTGGCGCTGCGGCAGCCGCGCGAAGAACTCACGGGCGTGCTCGAACTGCGACCGGTCGGCGCGGTCGAGCCCGATCACGATCTCGCTGAGCCAGTCGGCCTCGGCGAGCTCGTCGACGATGCGGGTCAGCGCGGGCCGTTCGAGCTCCGAGTACAGCGCCGGCAGGATCAGGCTCATCGGGCGCTTCTCGGCGAACCCGCGCAGGTCGTCCTCGATGCTCGCGGTGCTCCGGCGGCTGAGGTCGTGGAACGTCGTGATGACGCCGTTCTGGTGGAAGTCGCTCATCGGTCGCTCCTCAGGAAGTGGGTCAGGCCCTCGGCCCAGCCGTGCGGGCCGGGGGCGGTCGTTCGGTACACGCGTTCGCGTCGGTCGTCGACGAACGGTCCCGGCGCCGGGCCGTGTCCGCGGACGACGACGGCGAGGTCGACGGCATCGAGCAGGTCGGTGTCGTTCGGGCCGTCGCCGAGGCCGATCGTGCACGGCGTCCGGCCGGTCCGGCGCTCGTGGTCGGCGAGGAGCATCCGCACCGCAGCGCCCTTGCCGAACCCGGTCTGCAGGACGTGCCAGAACCGGCCACCGCGCACCAGGTCGAGGCCCGACGCTGCGAGCCCAGCGCGGAAGTCGTCGGCGCGGTCGTCGTCCTCGGTGCGCCAGAGCAGGACCTCGGACGCCGCACGTCGACGCGCTGCGGACGCGGCGACGACATCGAGCCCGGTCCACGTCGCGACGATCTCGTCGGAGACGGACGAGAACGTCGCGAAGTGCAGGTCGAGTGCGTCGCGCAGATCGTCGAGCACGTCCTGCAGCCGCCCGAGGCTGCCGTCCGCCGGTCCGGCGAGGACGGTTCCGCCACGGCCGACGACGACCGCGCCGTTCTCCGCGACGAACGCCTCGCCGGTCAGCCCGGTGCGCTCCTGCAGTGCCGCGATCTCGGCCGTCGTCTTGCTGCTGCAGAACACCACCGGGACGCCGTCGGACCGCAGACGATCGAGCACGGGGAGCGCCGCCGCGAACGAGTAGTCGTGGTGGTCGAGGAACGTGCCGTCGAGGTCGGTGACGACCATCAGGTCGGGTGCTGGCATCGGTCTCCGCTCGCGGCTGGCTGGGCTGCGGGCGGCGACGCCCGGACCCACCATGCCATGCGCATGCGACGGTCAGGTTAACGACGGTGCGGCGTCCCGGCGCCGCGCGACGATCGCCCCGTGCGGCCGTGGACCATCCGCGGACCCGGTGCGCGTGTGGGTCTCGAGCACGTCGAACCCGGCGGAGCGCAGTGCTGCCGACAGGGCCTCGGGAGACCAGCGGTAGGCGGTGACGACCGCGTGGTCGAAGGCCTCCACCCGCTGGCCGACGAAGAACCCGACGAGCAGCCCGCCGCCGGGGCGGACGACGCGGGCGAACTCGCCGAGCGGTCGGCGGATCGTGGCCGGTTCGTGGTGGATGAGCGAGTACCAGGCGAGCACACCGGCGTGGCTGCCCTCGGCATCGGGAAGCGCGTCGATGCTGCCGACGCCGAACATCGGTCCCGGATGTGCCGCCCGGGCGTGCGTGATGAACCCGGGGACCTGATCGACCCCGCGCACGTCGCAGCCGCGCTCGGCGAGGTGGGCGGTCCAGTGTCCGGGGCCACACCCGGCGTCGATGATCGGGCCGTCGACGCCGCGCGCCCACGTCGTCACGAGGTGCTCATCGGCGGGGTGCACCGACGTCATCGACCCGAGCAGCCCGATGTACTCGGCCGCCCTGCCCGCGTACGACTCCTCCACGTCAGACGACATCGTGCACCGTCGAGTCGAAGTGCGCGACGACCGCCCGAGCGACCTCGGCCGGGGTCGTGCCGTCCGTCGCGAGCACCACCTCGTCGAGGTCTGCCCGAGCCTGTCGTTCCTGGAGCTCGGCGTACCGCTCGAGGTGCCAGGACAGTGCGTGGTCCTGATCAGCGTCGTACCGTCGGCGCAACCGGGTCTCGACGGTCGGGGGCTCCGCGACGAGCCGGATCGCCCGGACCGGCATCCCGACCGCCCCCTCGTACCGGTGGAGGTCCGTCCGGCTCGCGATCACACCGCTCAGGACGAGCTGCCGCGGACCAGCAGCGCGGTAGGCCGCCCACACGGCGGCGATGTTCTGCGCCTCGATCACGGTGTTGTCGGGGTCGTGGTCCGCCATCGGCCACGAGCGGTGGAACCAGTCGACGTCCATCAGGGCGAACGGGCGCCCGGCCGCCGCGAGGAGGTCCCCGACGTGGTCGAGCGTCGCGGTCTTCCCGACGCCGTACGAGCCGTTGAGGAAGATCGCGTACGCGTCGCTGCCGGTCACGTTCCGACCCTAGGGCGTCCCCACGGAACGGCCACATCAATGACCACGAATCCGGGTCACTTGACCCGGATTCGTGTACATTGATCTTCGGAGGACCTCAGACATGCAACTCGCATCACCCCTCGCAACGCTGGTCGGTGGGCAGCAGGCGGCTGCCCTGGGGGTGCTCGCGCGGACCGATGCGGGCATGACCGGTCGGCAGGTTGCACGTGTCGCTCAATCGGGGAACACCGCCATCAAGCGAGCCCTGGACAGACTCGAACACGCCGGTCTCGTGACGGTGGACCGCGGTCTGCACAGTTCGAGCTACCGCGTGAACGAAGAGCACGTGCTCTGGCCGGCGCTCCGCCTCGCGCTGGACGCACCTCGGGTACTCGATGAGCGCATCAGGCAGTTCGTGGACGAGTCAGACGTCCCGGTCACGTCGGTGGCGGTGTTCGGATCGGTCGCCCGCGGGGAGGCCACCGATGACTCGGATGTGGATCTCGTCGTGATCTACCCGGGCGAGCCCGTGGTCGACTTGTCCGTCGCGCTGGGGTCGGCCGTCGAGCGATGGACCGGCAACGAGTGCCAGGTGTTCGACGCGTCTCGAGCAGAGCTGCGGCGGATGGTCGCCGACGGCGATCCACTCGTGGGCTCCTGGCGGCGGGATGCGCGGACCATTGTCGGCGACGATCTGCGAGGCCTGCTCTGATGGCAGGCAGAATGCGTGCGATGACGCCCGCTGATGTGCGGGCGCGCGCCGCGGAGGCGAAAGCGTACCTCGAGGACGCGCAGCTGAACATCGAGTCGAACGACCCGACCTACTGGAAGATCGCCGGTTCGAGCGCCGTCCTCGGGGGAATCGCGGCGTCAGATGCGATCTGCGGGAAGGTACTCGGCGAGCGCTACAACGGTGAGCAGCACGGCGAGGCGAGGAAGCAGCTCGACAAGGCGACATCGCCGGACACGACTCCCGGCGTCAACTTCAAGCGGCTGACGGATGAGAAGACGAACTACCAGTACTCGTCCTCGCGACCGACGCAGACGAACACGAGAGGGCTGATCAAGGCGCTCGAGCGCCTCATCGAGAGGATGGACGCCGTCCTCGGGTTCGATCGAGCCGACACGGGACCGTCCGGCAGGTGAGCGACGGTCGGACGGGAGGCTCGGTGCCAGCTGGCACCGTCCCTCCAGGCACGGCCGTCACGCCGCTGGCGCGTCGTGCCGGTACCGGCTGGTGGGGCCCACCTCCCGTCCGCCCCGGGGCACGCGATCAGGCGGCCGCTTCTTCCAGGACGGCTTCCGCCCGCTCTGCGCTGCCCTCGGCGAGGCCGCGGTCGATCCGACCGCGCGATGCCAGCCAGATGACGACGCCCGCGAGGAACACCAGGATCTCCGTGATCGTCAGCGCCCAGATGATGCCGGCGAGGCCGAACCACAGGTTGCCGAGCAGGACGATCGGGATGAACAGGATGCCCTGCGCCATCGACATCGCGATCGCCGGGGTGGCGAGGCCCGCTGCCTGGAACAGCGAGGTGAACAGGCCGGTGAAGCCGTTCACGATCGTGGCGACGAGCTGGGCGACCAGGATCGTCAGACCGATCGCCAGCACGGAGTGGTCGGAGGAGAAGATCGTGAAGACCTGCTCGCGGAAGACGAACACCGTGCCGGAGAAGATCAGCACGATCGCGCCGACGGTGAGTGCCGATGCCTTGAGTGCCGAGTTCAGGCGGGCCCTGTCGCCCTTGCCGTAGGCGTACGCGAGGAGCGGCAGGACACCGATCGTGACGCCCATCACCAGGAACTCCGGGACCTGGGCGATGCGGACCGCGACACCCATCGCGGCGAGTGGGTCGTCGCCGTACTGCGCGGCGAGGTTGTTGAGGACGAGGGTCGTGACGATGAGGAACCCGGCCTGCAGCAGCTCGCTGACGCCGATGCCGAACACCGGCCCCAGGACGGCGGGGCGGAGCGTGAACCAGCGGAGCGACAGGGAGACGTTCTCGCTGTGCTTGCCGAGCCACATCACCCAGTAGACGATGCTGACGGCGTTGGCGAGACCGACCGCGAGTGCGGCGCCGGCGACGCCCCAGTGCAGGACCAGGATGAACAGCACGTCGAAGACGAGGTTCCCGATCGTCGACAGGATGAGGCCGATCATGGCATGGCGCGCCGCACCCTCTGCCCGGACCATCTGCTCGAGGCAGAACGCCGCGGCGAGTACCGGGACGAACGCGAGCATGACGGCGACGTAGGCGCTCGTGGCGGGCACGGCTGCCGCGTCCGCGCCGAGCACGCCGACGAGGGGCTGCAGGAGGAGCAGGCCGATGCCGCCGAGGACGATACCCGTGATGACCGAGCCCCACACCGCGAAGGACGCGACGTGCTTGATCTCGCCGGCCTTCGCGGGGTCGTTCTCGGACGCCCCGAGCAGGCGGGACATCAGCGAGCTGCCGCCGACGCCGAACACGCCGCCGATCGCCATGATCAGGCCGAGGAGCGGGGTGCCGAAGGTGATCGCGGCGAGGAGCGAGGTGTCGTGCTGCGAGCCGATGAAGCCCGCGTTGATGACGTTGTAGAGGGCGCTGACGACCATCGCGGCGGCCATCGGCACGCAGAGGTGGACGAGGGCGCGGGCGATCGGGGCGGCGGAGAGGTACCAGCGGTTCTTCTCCGCTGCGGTCCGTTCCACGGCGGTCGCGGGTGCGGTTTCGGTGCTCATGGTGTGCTCCTTCCCTCCCGGTTCCGGGCAGGGTCGAGCGCGCGCCGACGGACGCCGGCACGGCGTGGTGTGAGTGGAAGTGGGAGCGCCCGGGCGGGCGTGGTCTACCGGGTGGGCTCGTCGAGCTCCGAGGTGACCTTCAGCAGTAGGGTGCGGAGGGTGGCGCGCTCGTCCGGGGTGAGCGGTGCGAGCAGGGTGTCGTCGAGTGCGAGCATCGCGTCCTCGAACCCGGCGATCAGGTCGATGCCGGTCGGTGTGGCGTACACGAGCTTCGTCCGGGCGTTGCCGGCCTCTGCTCGTCGTTCGATCAGCCCGCGCTTCTCGAGGCCCTGCAGGAGACTCGAGACACTCGCGGCGCTGGTCCGGGTCATCTCGGCGATGTCACGCTGGATGGCCCCGGGGTTCTGCTGCAGGTAGCCGAGCACGAAGCTCTGTTCGTGGGTGAGCTCGCGCTCGCGTACCCACTCTTCTGCGGCCTTGCGCTGGGCCCACCCGATCCAGCGCATGAGCTGGAGCGGGGTGTCGAAGTGTGGTGCGCGCTGCGTCATGATCAGAACTCTAAGTGTTAGAACTCAAACTGTCAACTCTCGAACTGACCAGGTTCCGCTCACCCGTCGAGACACGGCACAACACCCGAGGCGCCGCAGTTTTCGGCGGCGTCTGGCGCGGAAGGAGGCGTTTCGGCGGGATCAGTGCGCGGCGGCGCGAGCGGCCTGGACGACCTCGAGGTCGGTCACGAAGTGCGCGGCACCGTCGTCGGAGCCGCCCATCGGGACACCGGCGTGTGCGTTGTCGGCGGCCGCGCGCTTCGCGGAGAGGTGCACGGCGGCGGCCCCCGTCGCGAGGAGGGCCGGGACGTCAGCGGGAGTGACCCCTGCGCCCGCCATGACCTGCACGGGCCCGGCGGCATCGACCATGCGGGCGATCGTCGTGGCGCCGGCGACCGCGGTGGGCTTGCCGCCGGACGTCAGCACGCGGGTGAACCCGATGTCGGCGAGGAGCGCGACGGCTGCGACGGGATCGGCGGCGTGGTCGATCGCGCGGTGCAGGGTGACCTCTGCCGTGTCGCGGACCTCCTTCGCGGTCGCCACGAAGCGCCGGAGGACGTCCACGTCGAGCGAGTGGTCCGGACGCAGCGCCCCGACCACGACACCGGCGGCACCGGAGCGCAGCACGGCCCGGAGTTCCCGTTCCATGAGGTCGATCTCGGCAGCGTCGAACACGAACCCGCCCGGCCGGCTGCGGATGAGCGCGTGCGCCGGGATGCCGGTCTCGTGCACGGCCTCGACGAGGGCCTGCGACGGGGTGAGCCCGCCGAGCTCCAGCCCGACGCAGAGCTCGACACGGTCGGCACCGCCGTCGCGGGCGGTCGCGGCACCGGCCGGCGAGGTGACGGCGATCTCGAGGGCAACGGTCACAGCACGGCTCCGAGGGGTTCGTTCGACGAGGGGATGATCCGCGCGGTCAGGTCGGGCTCCGACGGGAACACTCGATCGTAGGGGAACATCGGCCGCTCGATCCTGTGGTGCCCGAGCCGCTCGAGGTCCTGGTCGACGCCCCCCGGGGTGAGCGCGAGCATCCAGTCGGCGGACATGTCGAAGAGCTCCGGTTCGAGGTAGCCGATCTTCACGATGACGACGTCGGCGCCGCGCGGGTCGAGGTCGAGGTCGGTGAAGTCGCGCTCGTGGTGGTACGGCTTCCTGGTCTTCGTCAGGATCGCGAAGACGCTGCCGACCTGCAGCACGACCTCGATCTCGGCGTCGCGGTCGCCGTGCTTGATCGCGTGCACCCGGCCGGTCATCGTGATCGGGCCCGCGTGCACGGCGTCGACCGTGGCGCCGGCGGTCACGGTGACGGTCGCACCGACACCTGCGTCGACGGCGGTGGCGACGGCATCGGCGCCGGGGACGCTCGCGTAGATGACCACCGGGCCGGACGGGTCGGTGAAGGCGGGATGCGCGAGCACCTGGGTCAGCCCCCACGTCATGTCGCCGGAGCCGCCCGCGGTCGGGTTGTCGCCGGAGTCGGAGATGAAGTACGGCCGTGCGGCGCCGGGAGCCAGTGCAGCGGCGATGCACTCGTCGAAGGAACCCGTCGGCGCGACGAACACGAAGTCCTCGCGGACGTCCCAGAAGGCCTGCGCCAGCCGTTCGGCACCCGCGGCGACCGCGTCCCTCGACCACCCGGTGACGACGGTGACGGCACGGTCTCGGGGTTGGTCGGCCCAGGCGTACCCGACCCAGATCGCGGCGTCGAGGACACCCTCGGTCGCCTCGACCTCCGGCACCTGCGCGTACAGCGACGCCGCGGGCTCGATGCGCGTCGAGGTCTGCTCGCCGGGGAGGAGCACGGGGATCGGGATCCACGCCTTCACCGGACGACGGGCACCGAGGGGTCGGGTGGTGAGCACGTCGACGAGGTTCCGGACGGCGCGCTCCTTCGTCTCCATGGCGTCCTCGTGCGGAGCCATCCGGTAGCAGGTGACGAGGTCCACCTGGTGCGCGAGGTCCGCCGTGACGTTGCCGTGCAGGTCCATCGATGCCGAGACGACCACGTCGGGGCCGATCACCGCGCGGATGCGTCCGAGCAGGTCGGCCTCGGCGTCGTCCAGCCCCTCGACGACCATCGCCCCGTGGATGTCGTACCAGAGCCCGTCGACGGACGTCGACGCCACGATCGCGGTCAGGCGCGCCACGATCTCGGACGCGAGCTCCTCGTAGGACGCGCGGTCGACGATGCCCCCCGGCAGCGCGTGCCCGATGAGCGCCCCACGGAAGTCGGCGTCCAGCGACGCGAGGAACGGGTACCGCGCAACGACCTCGTCCCCGCGATCCGGGTGGAACGCCGGCGCGAGGGTCCGCGTCGGCGTGAACGTCGACGTCTCGATGGCGAGCCCGGCGATGGCGATGACGGGACGGTGGCCGGCGGTCGTGGTGCTGGTCGTGTCAGACACGGACGCTCCTGTTCCTGGTGGTCGACTGGGGGATCGGCGTCGACAGGTCCTGCAGTGACGCGGCGAGACCGCGCTGCAGGGCGAACTGTCCGGCACCGACGAGACCCGCGTCCGCGCCGAGCGAGGCGCGCTCGATGACGAGGTGCTGCGTCATGAGGGGGTGGCAGCTCTCGTAGAGCTGGCTGCGCACGGCCGCGACGAACGGGTCGAGGGTGGACAGGATGCCGCCGAGGTACACGGCATCCGGGTTGAAGAAGTTCACGTTGGCGGCGAGCACCTCGCCGAGGTACCGACCGGCGAGCCGCACGGCACGGGTCGCCTCGGGGTCGGCGTCGGATGCGAGTCGCACGACGTCGGCCGTCGAGGTGACCGGCACCCCTGCGGCGCTGAGGATCCGGACGAGCGCCGCGCCGGACGCCACGGTCTCGAGGCACCCGGTGTTGCCGCACGAGCACGGGGTGTCCCCGGCCGCGTCGATCCGCACGTGCGTGATGTCCCCGGCGGAACCGGTGGCGCCCCGGTAGAGCCGGCCGTCGATGACGATCCCGGCACCGATCGCCGAGCCGGCCTTGATCGTGATGGCCTGTCGCCGCGATGCGGGTTGCACGATCTGCTCACCGGCGGCCATGCAGTTCGCGTCGTTGTCGACCGCCGCCGGCACCCCGAACCGCTCGGTGAGCCACGACGCGACGGGGAACCCGTTCCACCCGGGCATCCGGCTCGGCAGGTCGACGACACCGGCCTCGACGTCGACCGGACCGGGGAGGCTCAGCCCGACGCCGCGGAGTCCGGCCGCTCCGCGCGACTCGATCAGCTCCTCCAGCAGCGACGCCAGTCGCTGGAGCCCGGCGGTGGGGCCGTCGGAGAGCGCGAACGGGACGTTCGCGACCGACTCGAGCGAGCCTCCTGGCAGCACGATGCCGACCCGCGCATGACCGCCGCCGACATCGGCGGCGACCGCGTACTCGTCCACTCCACCGATCCGGAGCACCTTGCGGGGACGACCGCCGGTCGAGGCATCGGTGCCCTCCTCGGCGAGCAACCCGTGTGACAGGAGCTGCGACACGACATGCGACACGGTCGAGGGAGCGGCGGCGAGCAGCCCGGCGATCTCGGTCCGGCTGGTCGCCTGACCGGATGCGACGAGCTCCAGCACTCGGGAGCTGAGGTCCGGCACGACTTTCTCCAATACAACGGGAACACCTGGCAACAACGACGCATCGCCGACTCTAACGGGCAGACAGCATGGTCGACCCTTTCGACCGAACCGCAGAAACGAAGTATTTACAAACAAATGTTTGTTTTTCCAATGGCTTTGGTCGTTGACTGTCCCCACGCTCCACTCCCGAATCCCACGCACTAGGAGATCCGCATGACCAAGCCCCGTCGCTGGGCCCTCCTCACCGGGGCGGCGATCGCGGTGAGCGCGCTGCTCGCCGGCTGTTCCGGAGGCGGCACCGCTGCCACGAACACCAACTCGGACGAGATCAACTACGCGCTGCCGGCGAACTTCACGCCGAACTGGATCCTGCCGATCGGCACCGCAGCGCACCTCAACACGAACAACGGCTCGATCGCCCAGTCGCTGTACGAGCCCCTCATCGCGTACGACGGTTCCACCGGCAAGATCGCCTGGAACAAGAAGGGCTCGGTCGCGACGGCCGCGGACTTCGCGAGCGACGGCAAGAGCGTCACGGTCACGCTCGGCGACCGGCACTGGTCGGACGGCAAGCCGATCACGAGTCGCGACGTCGAGTTCTGGTACAACCTGATCAAGGCGAACAAGGCCCAGTGGGGGTCCTACTCCGAGGGCAAGGTCCCGGACAACTGGACCTCGTTCACGGCCGACGACGACACGCACTTCACGATCACGTTCGACAAGGCGTACAACTCCGACTGGATGCTCGCCAACCAGCTGAGCCTCGTCGTCCCGCTGCCGCAGCACGCGTGGGACAAGACGAGCGCCTCGGCCTCGGTGTCGGACGCCGACCGCACGACCGACGGCGCGAAGGCGGTCTGGAAGACCATCAACACCGCCGCGGGCAAGATCGCCGACTACGACTCCGACCCGCTCTGGAAGACGATCTCGGGCCCGTACGGCGTGAAGTCGTTCACCACCGCCGGCAAGGTCCAGCTCGTCGCCAACAGCAAGTACGACGGCGGCCAGAAGGCCCAGATCAAGACGGTCAACCTGCTGCCGTTCACCACCGCCGACGCCGAGGCGAACGCGGTCCGCTCCGGCGAGGTCGACTACGGCTACATCCAGGCGACCGACCTCGACCAGAAGGACTCCTTCACGTCGAAGGGCTACGACGTGGAGCCGTGGACCGGCTGGGCGATCACCTACATGCCGTACAACTTCAACAACCCGAAGATGGGCGCCGTCTTCAAGCAGGACTACGCGCGCCAGGCCGTGCAGATGTCGATCGACCAGAAGAGCCTGTCGAAGGTGGTCTTCAACGGCACCGCGACGCCGACGTACGGTCCGGTGCCGCAGGCGCAGGAGTCCGACTACGTGTCGAGTGCCCAGAAGGACAACCCGTACCCGTTCAGCACGTCCAAGGCCAAGGCCCTGCTCACGAGCCACGGCTGGACCGAGAAGGGCGGCACGATGGTCTGCACCGACGCGGGTTCCGGCGCCAGCCAGTGCGGCGAGGGCGTCGCGGCGGGTACGAAGTTCACCATGCAGGTGCTGTCCCAGTCCGGCTCGTCCGTGACCGACAACATGATGAGCGCGATCCAGTCCTCGCTCGCGAAGACCGGCATCGGCTTCACCATCAAGACGGCACCGGTGTCGAGCGTCCTGTCGCAGACCCCGACGTGCACCTCGGACGAGGACAGCTGCGACTGGGACCTGTCGTTCTTCGGCACCGCCGGCAGCTGGTACTTCCCGGCCTACCCGACCGGTGAGGCGCTGTTCTCCACGGGTGGCTCGGCGAACTTCGGCAGCTACTCGAACAAGCAGGTCGACGACCTCGTCAACGCGACCACCACCTCGACCGACTCCAGCGCGGTGCAGGACTACAGCGCGGCGGTCGCGAAGGACCTGCCGGTGATCTGGCTGCCGAGCCCGGACTACCAGATCTCGGTCGTCAAGCAGGGCCTGACCGGGTTCGACCAGGACTCCCTGGCGAACTTCCACCCGGCCCAGTGGAAGTGGAGCAAGTAGGTCGCTGACGCGACCACGGACGGGAGGCGCGGTGCAGGTCCGACCCGCACCGCGCCTCCCGTCCGGCTCACGTAGGAACCGACCAACGGAAGCCGCATGACCACAGTCCTCTACCTCACCCGGCGGGTGCTCCAGGCGCTCGCGGTGATCCTCATCGTCACGATCGTCGTGTTCTGCCTGCTGCACGCGCTGCCCGGCGGCCCCGCGCGGGGCGTGCTCGGCGTCTCCGCGACACCCGTCCAGATCGCCGCCTTCAACCAGGCGCAGGGGCTCGACCAGCCGCTGCCCGTGCAGTACCTCCGGTTCCTCGGGCGGCTGCTCACCGGCGACCTCGGCACCTCGTACACGCTCAACGAGCCGGTTTCGCAGCTCATCCAGGAGCGCCTGCCGAAGACCCTGGTGCTGACCGGGCTCTCCGCGGTCCTCGGCCTCGTCGTCGCGATCCCGATCGGCATGTGGCAGGCCGCCCGCCGCAACGGCGCGGTGGACTACACGGTCACGGCACTCGCGTTCGTCTTCTACTCGACGCCCGCGTTCTTCCTCGGCCTCGTCCTCATCGTGGTGTTCAGCCAGCAGCTGCCGTGGTTGCCGTCGCAGGCGCCGAGCGGCAACACCCTCGCCGAGGTCTTCCAGGACCCGGCCGGACTCGTGCTGCCGGTGCTCACCGGGGCGCTCGCGATGATCGCGGTGTTCAGCCGGTACATGCGGGCATCGACGCTCGAGAACCTGCAGGAGGACTACGTGCGCACCGCCCGCGCCGGCGGATCGTCGACGATGACGATCCTGCGGCGGCACGTGTTCCGGAACTCGCTGACGCCGGTCGTCGCGATGCTCGGGTACTACCTGCCGGTGCTGTTCGGCGGCGCGCTCGTCACCGAGCAGCTGTTCAACTACCCGGGCATGGGGCTGCTGTTCTGGAACGCGGCGCAGTCCTCGGACTACCCGACGCTCCTCGGCTGCGTCCTCGTCATCTCGGTCGCGACGGTGATCGGCACGCTGCTCGCCGACGTCGCCCAGTCTTTGATCGATCCTCGTGTGAAGGCGGACCGCGCATGACCACCGTCCAGATGGCCCCGGAAGCACCGGGCGCACCCGTCACCGTCGCCGCGACCGGCTTCCGCCTCGCCGCCCGCCGGTTCTCGCACAACACCCTCGCCGTGATCGGCCTCGCCGTGATCGTCGTCATCGTGCTGTTCTGCTTCGTCGGCCCGTTCCTGTACCCGACCGACCAGACGCACACGCAGCTGTCGCAGGCCAACCTCGGCCCGAGCGCCGCACACTGGCTCGGCACGGACGCCGTCGGGCACGACGTCCTCGGCCGCCTGATGTACGGCGGCAAGGTGTCGCTCATGGTCGGCATCGCGGCCGGCATCCTCGCCACGGTCGTCGGCACGCTGTGGGGCTCGGTCGCCGGCTACGTCGGCGGCTGGGTGGACGCGGTGATGATGCGCATCGTCGACGCGGGCATCGCGATCCCCGCACTGTTCATCCTGCTCGTCATCTCCGCGATCACCACGCCGGGGGTCGGCGGGCTCATCGTGATCCTCGGCCTGGTGTCGTGGCTGGTCCCCTCCCGCCTGATCCGCGCCGAGACGCTCACGCTGAAGAACCGCGACTACGTCCTCACCCTCCGCGCCATCGGCGGCTCGCACGCCCGCGCCATCGGGAAGCACCTGCTGCCGAACTCGGTGTCCACGATCGTCGTCGCCGCCACGTTCCAGGTCGCCGACGCGATCCTCCTCGTCGCGTACGTCTCGTACCTCGGCCTCGGGGTGCAGGCGCCGGCGACGGACTGGGGTGGGATGCTCTCAGCGGGACTCACCGCCGCGTACTCGGGACGGTGGTGGCTGATCGTGCCACCGGGTCTCGCCGTGATCCTGGTCGTCTGCGCGTTCAACGCCGTGGGCGACGGGCTCCGGGACGCTTTCGACGTGAGGGGCCGGGGATGACCGACACCATTCTGCAGACGACCGACCTCGGGGTCTCGTTCAGCACCGAGTCCGGCACGGTCGACGCCGTCCGCGGGGTCTCCCTGTCGGTCGCGCCAGGCGAGACCCTGGCGCTCGTCGGGGAGTCCGGCTCGGGCAAGTCCACCGTCGCGCTCGCCGCGATGGGGCTCCTCTCCGGCAACGCGACGGCGTCGGGCAGCGCGGTCGTCGCCGGGCACGAGGTGGTCGGTGCGACCGAACCGGCGCTCCGTGGGCTCCGTGGGAAGACCGTGTCGATGGTCTTCCAGGAGCCGGCGACCGCCCTCGACCCGCTGACCCGCGTGGGGGAGCAGATCGCCGAGGTCATCAGGAACCACCGCTCCGTCCCCGCCGCTGCCGCACGGTCCGAGGCCGTCGAGCTCCTCGGCAAGGTCGGCATCCCCGACCCGTCCACGCGGGCCCGTGCCTTCCCGTTCGAGCTCTCCGGCGGCCAGCGGCAGCGTGTCGTCATCGCGATGGCGATCGCGAACAACCCGGCGCTCCTCATCGCCGACGAACCCACCACGGCACTGGACGTCACCGTGCAGGCCGAGATCCTCGAGCTGCTCCGAGCGCTCGCGGTGGACAGCGGTACCGGTGTGCTCCTCGTCACGCACAACATGGGCGTCGTCGCGGACTTCGCGGACCGCGTGGCCGTGATGCTGCAGGGCGAGATCGTCGAGACGGGCCCGGTCGAGGACGTCCTGCTCCGCCCGCAGCACGAGTACACGAAGCGGCTGCTCGCCGCGGTGCCGCGGCTCGACACGCCTGAGTCGGTCGCGGCCCGGGATCGAGCAGCGGCCCCGGTCGTCCAGGTGGTCGAGGAAACGGACGGGAGGCTCGGCTCGGCTCCGGTGGTCGACCTGCGGGACGTCTCGGTGACGTTCGGGCGCGGGGCGCGGGCAGTCCATGCCCTGAGCGGCATCGACATCGCGGTGCACGCCGGTGAGACCGTCGGCCTGGTCGGCGAGTCCGGCTCCGGCAAGTCGACGGCAGCGCGGGTCGCGCTCGGCCTCATCAAGCCGACCGCCGGCGCCGTGCACCTGTTCGGCGAGGACCTCCGGCGCACGCGTGGGCGGGACCGGCGTGCGCTGCGGTCGGGGATCGGCGTCGTCCTGCAGGACCCCGTCGCCTCGCTCGACGCCCGCATGTCCGTCGGGGAATGCATCGCGGAACCGCTCGCGGTGCACCGTCGCGGGATGTCGACCGGGGAGCGGCGGAAGCGCGTCGACGGGGTGCTCGACGCCGTACGGCTGCCCCGTGCCCTGGCGAACCGTGCTCCGCGGGAACTCTCGGGTGGCCAGCGGCAGCGCGTCAGCCTTGCCCGTGCGCTCGTGCTCGACCCGCGTTTGCTCGTCGCCGACGAACCGACATCCGCGCTGGACGTCAGCGTGCAGGAGGCAGTGCTCGAGGTCCTGACCGAACTGCAGGGCGAGCTCGGGTTCGCGTGTCTGTTCGTGTCGCACGACCTCGCCGTCGTGCAGCACTTCGCCGAGCGCGTCGTCGTGATGCGCCGCGGCGTGATCGAGGAGCAGGGCACGACGGGCACCACGCTCCTGCACCCGACGACGGACTACACGCGTCGGCTGCTCGCGGCGGTCCCGGTCCCGGACCCCGTGCTGCAACGGCAGCGTCGAGCCGAGCGGCTCGCGACCCTCGCGGCGGTGGAGTCGTGAGCGCGGTCTTCGCCGGCGTCGACGTCGGTGGGACGAACACCAAGGTGCTCATCGCGACACCGTCCCTCGAGGTGATCGACCGCGTCGACCTGCCGACGCCCGCGCACGCGGGTGGGGCGGCGATCGTGGCGGCGGCGCTCGGCGCGGTGACGGACCTGCTCGACCGGCACCGAGCCTCCCTTGCGGGTGTCGGCGTCGGCGCTGCCGGTGTCGTGGACCCGGCCGCGGGGACCGTGCTCGTGACCGGGAACTCGTTCACCGGCTGGGCCGGTTACGGCGTGACCAACGCGGTGTCTGCGGCGCTCGGTGTCCCCGCGACGCTCGACAACGACGTGAACGCGTTCCTGCTCGGCGAGATCGCGGCCGGTGCCGTCGTGGGGGAGCGCGACGTGCTCGGGATGACCCTGGGGACCGGGGTCGGTGGTGCCCTCGTGCTCGACGGGTCCCTGTTCGGCGGCCCGCGGGGTGCCGCTGGCGAGATCGGGCACGTGCCGGGGTTCGGCGACGAGCTCTGCACGTGCGGCCAGCACGGACACCTCGAGACGATCGCGGCGGCGCGCGGGATGGCATCGCGCTACGAAGCCCGGACCGGGCAGCGCCTGCCCGTGCACGCCATCGCGGACGCTGCCCGCGCCGGCGACGCCGATGCCCGCGCGGTGTTCGACGACGCCGGGTGGGGGATCGCCAGGGGGATCCTGCTGACGGCGGGCATCCTCGACGTGACGACGGTCGTCATCGGGGGCGGGGTGGCACGGTCGTGGGACCTGCTCGCCCCGACGATCTCCGCCGCGATCGCTGCCGAGCCCCCGGTGTCCGGGGCGGCCATCCGCGTGGAGCAGTCAACGCTCGGGTCCGACGCCGTCGCCCTCGGCGCGGCGGCGCAGGTGCGGGCGCTCATCCGCGATGCGGAGCTCGCGTAGGGGCCGCGCCGCCAGGCGTCGTCGTCCGTGGTCGTCGTTCGTTGTCCGCTGGATTGCGCCCGCCTGCGAACATCGCGCCCCGTCACGGCGGGGCGCGATGTTCGTGCGGAGGTGCCAAATGGACGGGCCGCGCCGCCCCTCCGACGTACCCCAGGCCCCCAGGGGCGTGAGGAGACCTCGAGAGTAGGTTCTCGCCATGGTCGTGTGGATCGTCATCGGACTCGTGCTGCTCGTGTCCGTCGTGCTCATCGCCGTCGAAGGCCGCATCATGCACAAGCCCGAGTCCGAGCGGAGCGACCGAGAACGTCGCTTCATGCGGGCGGACCGGGCCGTCGGGCGCGCGAACCAGTCGTACGCGCGCAGCATCGCACCGTGGTTGGTCGTCGGGCTGGCGGTCGTGGGGCTCGCCATCACGATCCCGTTCTGGGCGGAGGGGAAGACCGGCGCGGCCGCAGGGCTGACCGCGTTCTTCCTCGTCTTCGGCGTGGGCGCGGTCGTCTTCTGGGCCCTCGTGCTCCGGAAGCGCGGTCCCGGCAGCGCCTGGCGCGAGAACCAGGACCGGCAGCAGCGCGAGGCCGACGCTGCCGGCCGACCGCGCTGGTTCGTCAGCGTCAAGGCCGGGTGGCTGCTCGGCGGCATGTTCACCGCGATCGGCGCCGCGGCGCTCGTCACGTCGCTGATCGGCGGTGGCGGGTTCGTCACCGCGTCGATCCTCCTCGCCGTCGGCATCCTGTTCCTCGTCATGGTCGTGATCCAGCAGCGGGCCGAGGCGAAGCGCTGACCTGAGTGGACGTCCGGGCCGGGATGAGCACGCTGGTCTCATGAGCCAGTACGACAAGCGCGACCCGAACACCCTCTACCCCGCACCGCCGTACCCGAAGCAGGAGCAGTCCCTGCCCGGTGCCGCGTGGAAGATGGACCCGAAGCCCGACCACGGCGAGGAGAGCTACGTCGGGCGGGAACGCCTGACCGGGTACCGCGGCATCGTCACCGGCGCGGACTCCGGGATCGGCCGTGCCGCGGCGATCGCGCTCTCGCGTGAGGGCGCCGACCTCGTGCTGTCGTACCTCCCCGACGAGCAAGCCGATGCCGAAGAGGTCCGCGACCTGCTCGAGGGCGAGGGACGTCGCGCCGTGCTCTTCCCCGGCGACATCGCCGACGAGCAGTACTGCATCGACCTCGTCCAGAAGGGCGTCGACGAGTTCGGCGGCCTCGACACCCTCGTGATGGTCGCCGGCCGCATGGACAGCAACGACGACATCCTGACGCTCGACACGTCGATGTTCGACTCGACGTTCAAGACGAACATCTACTCGCTGTTCTGGCTGACGAAGGCCGCTGTGCCGCACCTCGAGCCGGGGTCGACGATCGTCACGACCGGGTCGATCCAGGCCTCGACACCGTCGGCCGACAAGATCGACTACGCGGTGTCGAAGGGCGCGATCAAGCTCTTCACCGAGGCCGTCGCGCAGCAGCTCGCGCCGAAGGGCATCCGCGTGAACTCCGTCGCACCGGGACCGGTGTGGACGCCGCTGCAGCCCGGGTCGGACGACGCCGAGACCGTGTCGCACTTCGGCGAGGGCTCGCCGTTCGGCCGCCCGGGACAGCCCGCGGAGCTCGGTGCCGCCTACGTGCACCTCGTCAGCCCGGAGTCGAGCTACCAGTCGGGCTCCACGATCACGATCGCCGGGGGCACGCCCGCGTTCTGACCCGCGATCACCTCGCACCCCGTCACGAACATCGCGCCCCGTCACGGCGGGGTGCGATGTTCGCCTTGGGGTGCAAACGCTGACGACGGGGTTCCCCGGCATCACTCGACGAGCGACTGCGTCCCGAGCACGACGGCCAGCGCGAGCCGCTCGGCGTCGACCGTCCCCGGTTCGGCCGTGTAGGCCAGGATGCAGAGGTCCTCTGGAGCGACGACGAGCGCATCGCAGTCGAGCGTGATCCGACCGACGAGCGGGTGCTCGATCACCTTCCGCCGTCCCTGCGCGGCCGGGGTCCCAGACACCGAGGCCCACAGCTCCACGAACCGCGGGCTCGCCGCCCGCAGGTCCCGCACGAGCTGCTGCAGCTGCCGGTCGAGCGGGTAGCGAGCCACGGTCATCCGGAGCCCGGCCACGAGCGACTCCTCGAACGCCGCCTGTTCGGCGTCGGTGTGCACCGCGCGGCTGCCCGGTCCGACGAGGTGCCGCCACGTGGTGTTCCGCTCGTGCCCGGTGTACGCCGAGATCGACCCCATCAACGCGTCGTGCGGGGCGTTCGCGACGAGCAGGTTGCCCGCGGCGTCGAGGACCGCGACCGGGGTGTCGGCGAGCCGGTCGAGCAGCCGTTGCACGCTCGGCGGGATCCGGGTCGGGACGACGTCCGCTCCGGGCGTGGCGTGCCCTGCGAGGCGGTAGAGCAACTCCCGGTCGGCGTCGGCCACCCGCAGCGCGCGGACCAGCGCCTCGACGACCTGCGCGGACGGGGAGGTCGCACGCCCCTGCTCGAGTCGGGTCAGGTAGTCGGCGGAGATCCCGGCGAGGCCGGCGAGCTCCTCGCGCCGGAGCCCCACCGCACGACGCCGCGGTCCCACCGTCACGCCGACCGCATCGGGCGCGACGTGGTCCCGCAGTCGTCGGAGCGTGCTCCCGAAGTCGTTCTCGTCCACGCCACCAGTCTGCGCGTGACGCGCCCGCGAGTCCTGGTCCTGGCAGTCCTACGACAACCGGACGACTCCCTCGGAAGGACGCGCCGACCGACGCTGGGGGCATGACAACGACACTCGTGACCGGAGCCACCCGTGGCCTCGGCAAGGAAACCGCCCGCCAGCTCGTCGAAGCCGGACACACCGTCTGGATCGGCGCCAGGAACGCCGAGCAGGGGGAGGCCGTCGCCGCCGAGATCGGCGCCCGGTCCGTCCAGCTCGACGTGACCGACGACGCCTCGGTCGCCGCGGCGTTCGCGCAGGTCGACGCCGACGGCGGGCTCGACGTGCTGGTGAACAACGCCGGCATCGCGATGTGGGGGCTGAACGGTCCCGATGCACTCCGGGTGTTCGACACGAACGCCGTCGGCATCGTCCGCACCACCGAGGCAGCGCTCCCGATCCTCCGCCGCTCGGCCAACCCGCTCGTGGTGAACATCTCGAGCGCCCTCGGCTCGTTCACCGCGGTGCACGACCCCGAGAGCGCCGCGTCGACCGTGCAGGCAGCGGTCTACGGCGCGAGCAAGTCCGCCGTGACGATGCTCACCGTCCAGTACGCCCGGATGGCTCCAGAGGTCCACTTCGTCGCGCTCGAGCCCGGCTACACCGCGACGGAGCTCGGCGGGATGCCGAACCCGCACGGTCGACCCGTCGAGGTCAGCGCCGCCACGGTGGTGGCAGCCGCCAGTGCGGGCCCGGAGGGCCCGACCGGCGTCCTGCTGGAGGACGGCCACCCGCTCGGTTGGTGACCCGATGGCGGACGGGAGGCTCGGTGCCAGCTGGCACCGAGCCTCCCGTCCGCCCTGTGGTCGCGTCTAGAGCAGCTGTCGGAAGTTCGTGGAGGCCAGGTCCAGCAACTCGTCACCGCGACCCGACATGACGGTCCGGATCGCGTAGAGCGTGAAGCCCTTCGCCTGCTCCATCGTCACCGCCGGCGGCATCGACAGCTCCTGGCGGTCCACCTTCACGCTGACCAGCGCCGGACCGTCGTGGGCGAGTGCTGCTGCCATCGCGTCCTCGAACTCGTCGGACGTGTCGACGCGGAAGCCCTTGATGCCGACCGCTTCTGCGACCGCCGCGAAGTCCGGGTTCTGCAGCTCGGTGCCGTACGTGACGAACCCGGCGGCCTTCATCTCGAGCTCGACGAAGTTCAGCGACGAGTTGTCGAACACGACGACCTTCACCGGCAGCTTGTTCTGCACGATCGTGATGAGCTCGCCGAGGAGCATCGCCAGGCCACCGTCGCCCGCGAGGGCGATCACCTGCCGGTCCGGGAACGCCGCCTGCGCGCCGATCGCCTGCGGGACCGCGTTCGCCATCGTGCCGTGCACGAACGAGCCGATCAGCCGGCGACCGCCGTTCATCGTGAGGTAGCGCGACGCCCACACGACGGGGGAGCCGACGTCGGGGATGAACACGGCGTCGTCGGCCGCGAGCTGGTCGAGCACCCTCGCGACGTACTGCGGGTGCAGGGGCTTGTTCTTGCCGGCCGGGACCGCGAGGTCGTCGAGTCGCTCGCGGGTCTTGCGGTAGTGCTTCAGCGCGTCCTGCAGGTGCTTCGTCGGCTTCGAGCCGTCGAGCATCGGGATGAGGGCGAGCGCCGTGTCCTTGACCGTCCCGACGAGCCCGATGTCGACGGGGTGCCGGCGGCCGAGCTGCGATCCGCGGACGTCGACCTGCACGTGCTTCGCCTTGGCGGGGAAGAACTGCTGGTACGGGAAGTCGGTGCCGAGCATCAGCACGACGTCGGCGTCCTCCATCGCGCGGTACCCGGACGCGAAGCCGAGCAGCCCGGTCATCCCGACGTCGTAGGGGTTGTCGTACTCGATGTGCTCCTTGCCGCGGAGCGCGTGCACGATCGGTGCCTGCAGGCGTTCGGCGAGGGCGACGACCTCGTCGTGGGCACCGGCGACGCCCGCGCCGGCCAGGATCGTGACCTTGTCGGCGCCGTTGAGGAGCTCGGCGGTGCGCTGGAGTTCCGCCTCGCTCGGGATGATCCGCGGCGTGGTGGCCTCGATGCGGGTCTCGCGCGTGCCGACCGCCTCGGCGAGGAGCACGTCGCCCGGGATGACGAGGACGGCGACGCCGCGCTTCTCGATCGCCTCGCGCATCGCGATCTCGAGCAGACGGGGCATCTGCGTCGGGTCGGCGACGTACTCGACGTAGACGGAGCACTCGCGGAAGAGTTCCTGCGGGTGCGTCTCCTGGAAGTAGCCGGAGCCGATCTCGGCGGTCGGGATGTGAGCGGCGATCGCGAGGACGGGAACGCGGGACCGGTTCGCGTCGTAGAGGCCGTTGACGAGGTGCAGGTTGCCGGGGCCGCAGCTGCCGGCACACACGGCGATGTTCCCCGTGAGTGCGGCTTCGGCGCTCGCGGCGAACGCGGCCGCCTCCTCGTGCCGGACGTGCTCCCACCGGATGGAGCCGTCCTTGCGGAGCGCGTCGGTGAAGCCGTTGAGGGAGTCGCCGGGGAGGCCGTAGACCCGCTCGACGTCGTTCTTGCGGAGGGTGGCGACGATGTTCTCGGCAACGGTTGGCATGTCTCCTGTGTAGTCCTCCGGGCCTGCGCCTTTCCGTGCGCTGAACGCTTTCTGATGGTGTTGGCGGCTGGTCGGCAACGAGGGATGTCACGATGGACGGATGATCGACGATGCGCCGCCGCTCCGCCCACGACGCCGGGAGCCCGACGCGAACGGCATCCTCCTGCGGTCGCCGTACCCGTTGACGACCCTCGCGATCGCCGTCGGCGCCGTCGTCGTCATCACGGTCATCGGGTTCTTCCTCGGCACCGTCGACATCGGGATCGCCCGCGCGCTCAACTCGTTGCACGTCGGGTTCCTCGGCGCGATCACGGACGGGGTCTACCACGCGATCAGCCCCGGCCCCGCGATCGTCGTGACCGCGATCGTCACCGGGCTGATCTGGGCGCTCCAGCGGAACATCCGGCCGGCGGCGGCGTTCGCCGGGGTCGTCGCGATCACCTGGATCCCGTCGGACCTGGCGAAGGAGATCGTGCACCGCGCGCGGCCGTCGGTCGACGTGCTGCCGCACCCGTTCCCCGTGCAGCCGGACCCCGGGTACCCGAGCGGGCACACGGTGTTCATGGTGGCGTTCACGATCGCGCTGTGCTGGGTGCTGCGGGACACCAGGTGGCACCGGCTCGCGGTGGTGCTCGGGACGATCGCGGTCGTCGTCGTGTGGTTCTCGGTGACGATCGACGCCGTGCACTACCCGACGGACGCGCTGGCCTCGGTCGCGTGGGCGCTCGCCGTGGCGCCGGCGGCACGCCTGGTGTGGGTGGACTGGCTGATGCCGCGCATCCCGTACCTGCGCCCCGCGCGCCCGGCCGGCGGCGGCGCGACGGGTGCGGGCTCGGGCGGAGGCCGAGTCTCGCGCTGAGCGACGCCTCTCGCGCCCGGGAGCGCGAGAACTGTCGCTCAGGCCGAGTCTCGGCCCAGCGTCAGGCCGCGCGCCGCCCGCGTGCGACGAGCAGCGCGAGCACCGCGACGACCGCGGCAGCGAGCATCACGATCGCCAGGGGTACCGCGGTGGTCGAGCCGCCGACGCTCACGAGCGGGGACACCAGCGCGGCGAGCCCGAACTGCAGCGCGCCGAGCACCGCGGACGCACTCCCGGCCGCGGACGGGACCGCACCGAGCGCCAGGGCCGTCGCGTTCCCGAGCACGAGCCCGAGGCTGCCGACCGCGGTGAAGAGCGGCACGGCGAGGAAGACCACCGGCGCGGACGTGACGACCAGCACCGCGAACGCCACCGTCGACGCGAGCACCAGCACGATGCCGAGCGACAGCACGCCGACGACCGAACGCGTCTCGGTGAGCTTGGCGGACAGGATGCTGACCCCCATCAGCGCGAACGCGTTGATGCCGAACGCGATGCCGTAGCCGACCGTGCCGAAGCCGATCATGTCCTGGTACAGGAACGGTGACGCCGAGATGTACGCCATCATCACCGCGAACGCGAAGCCGAACACCGCGGTGTAGCCGAGGAACGTCCGCGAGCGCAGTGCCCGGACAGGCGAACCAGACGACGTCCGTGCCGCACGCAGCGCTGCACGGTGCGAGCGGAGATGGGTCTCGCGGATCACGGCGAGCACCGCCACGAGCATGACGACCGACAGGCCGAGCACGACGGTGAGCAGCCCGCGCCATCCGATCGGCCCGGTGAGCAGCCCACCGAGCAGGGGCGCGACGACCGGGGCGACGCCGCCGACGATCATCATGAGCGAGAACGCCTTCGCCGCGGGCTTGCCGGTGGCCAGGTCGGAGATGACCGCACGGCCGATCACCATGCCGGCCGCACCGCCGAGGCCCTGCAGGAGTCGGGCGACGATGAGCACGCCGACGTTCGGCGCGAGCACGGCTGCCGCACTGGCGAGCACGCAGAGCACCGCCCCGGCGATCAGCGGCGGCACCCGGCCGAACCGGTCGGAGAGCGGCCCGAAGACGAGCTGGCCCGCGGTGACCCCGACCAGGAAGGCCGTGAGGGTGAGCTGGACGGTCGTGGCGGAGGTCTGCAGCTCGACCGTCATCTCGGGGAAGGCCGGCAGGTACAGGTCGGTGGCGAACGGGGCCACCGCGCTGAGCAGTCCGAGCACGAGCAGCAGCGCCGTGGTGATGCCCTGCTGTCGGGGCGCGGCCGCTGCCGTCGTGGGTGTCGCGTCGTGCGCGCGGATGGATCCGGTGTCCGTCGTCATGATTATGAAATCATAACCCAATGGTTGTGAATGCATAACCCTGATCGGTCGGCGCTACAGTGCTGCCCATGGGACGACCGGTGACCGACGACGTGCTCGCGGAGCTGGCCGAGGCCGTGCTCCGGATCTCCCGCGAGATCGACCCGCACGGCACGCCGGCGCTCGACATCGTGCCGCTCACCGGGACCGAGGCGCTCGTGATGCGCTGGGTCGACATGCACCCGGGCACCTCACCGAGCGCGACCGCCGAAGCGACCGCACTCCACCGGAGCAACCTCAGCGCGGCCCTTCGATCTCTCGTCGCGAAGGGCATGGTCGATCGTCGCGCGGATCCGGCCGATGCACGTCTGGTCCAGCTGTTCCCGACCGAGCGGGCGGCGGAGAACATCGCGATCCTGCGCGGCCACTGGGCCGCCAAGCTGCGGAACGCCCTCGATGGCGACGACGAGGGCGTGCGGGATGCCCTCGCCCTGCTCACCCGGCTCGACGGCGGGCTACGGGGCTGACGGCTCCTCGTCCTCGATCGGCAGGAGCCGACGGGCGCCGTGGCCCTCGGCAGCGAGCGCGTCGCCCGGGTTCATCACCAGGCAGGCGTTCAGCGAGACGCAGCCGCACCCGATGCACTGCGTCATCTCCTGCTGCAGGCGTTCGAGCTCCAGCTGGCGGGCCCGGAGTCGTGCACGCCACCGTTCGTTCAGCCGGTTCCAGTCCCGGAGCGACGGCATCCGGTCCTCCGGCAGGGTCGCGAACTGCTCGGCGACCTCGCTCAGCGGGATGCCGAGCCGTTTCGCCACCTGGATGATCGCGATCCGTCGTTCCACGTGTCGCGGGTACAGCCGGGTCCCGCCGTCGGTCCGCTCCGGGTGGATCAGGCCCTTGCGTTCGTAGAAGTGCAGCGCGGACGCCGCCACCCCGGTTCGCGCGACGACCTCGCCGATGGTCAGCAGGTCGGTCGGCTTGGGATGCGCGATCTCGACCATGGTCGAGATCCTACGGGTGCGGTCAGCGCTGTTGGAACGACTCCCAGAGCAGGAAGGCGGTGAAGAGGACGAACGGTGCGCAGGCGATGAGGTTCAACCACCGGTGCTCGACGATGACGGCGACGAACTCTCTGAGGAAGGCGCTCGGAACGTAGTAGGTCGCGGTCGGTGACCCCACCACCTGTGCGGGGAGGTCGAGCTGCCGCGCGAGCACCGCGGCGCGGAGGACGTGGTAGTTGTTCGTCACGATGACGATCGGTCCGTCGCGGCCAGCTCCGGTCTGCACGTCCCGAGAGAACCGCAGGTTCTCGAGGGTGCTCCGCGAATCGGTCTCGGGTAGGACGTCAGCGGGATCGGCTCCGTTCGCGACCAGGTACTCGGCCATCGCCGTCCCTTCCGGACGCGGTTCGTCCGCTCCTTGGCCGCCGGATGGGATCAGCGCCGGGCGCCTCCCCGCTGCTCGTTCCGCGCGGTACAGGGCAAGGCTCCGGTCGAGACGGCTGCGGAGGAGTGGAGGGACCTCACCGTGGATGAGCCCCGACCCGAGCACGACGACGGCGGCCGGTTCCATCCGGTGACGAATCCGTCCGTACACGATCGAGTAGACCGCGAACGCGACGAAGGCCACCGCGAAGTAGCCGCAGACGAAGACCATGAGGACGGCGACCGCCACGCCGACGACGTTCCACGTCGTCGTCCGGGGTCCGGTCGACAGTGCGAACAGTGTGATCGCGACCGCAGGGAGCACGAAGACCAGCACGCCGGCGACGAGCGAGAGCAGGTTGCCGAGGCTGCGCCCCTCGGCGCGCAGCATCTGCACGCCGTTCGCGATCAGTGCGATGCCCAGCGCCACCACCGCCACCGGGATCAACAGCAGTGCCAGGCCCACGGCCGCGCCGAACCCCGGGACGACCGCACTCAGCACGGACACCACCGTGACCAGCGCGAAGAACGCCGCTCCGGTCAGGAACACGCCGTTCCGGAGCATCCGCGGGTCGTGTCGTCGGCAGATGACGTACAGGAAGAGGAACAGCGCGGCGAAGACCGGAGCGGCTCCGATGGTCAGCACGCTGCGGCCGAGCAGGGCGACGAGGTCATGCGGTCGAGAGTATCGACCCTCGCGACCGAGGTCCTCCTCGTTGCTCGGATCCATTTCGCATAACACTTGACCGGCTATGAAGTATCCAATATGTTGTGTGTATTCGGGCTCGCCAGGGAGCTCGCACCACGAGGAGACCCCCCATGACCGCAGTCGCCGCGACCACCCGACCCGCCGCCGCCACCGCTGCACGGATGCCGCTCGACGCGGTCCTCGGCGGACTCGAGCGTGCCGCGGCGCGCCTGCCGCACGCAGTGGCACTGCCGGTGATGGTGGCGCATGCCGCACTGTCGACCGTGGCCTACCGCTGACCCGGCGGGCCTTCCTGCCCACAACGCCTGCGTTGGGAAGTCGAATCGCGCGTAGGAGGTCCGAAAAAGTGGCCACCTACGCGCGAATCGACCCCCTACGCGCGAATCGACCCCCTACGCGCGGATCGACCGCGAGACCACGCGGCCGCGGAGCCGCTCGCGCGTGAGTGCCGGCAGCGGGAACCCCGTGTCCCGCTCGAGCACGTGCGTCCCCGGCGGCACGATCGCGTCCACCGCGTCGAGCACGTCGTCATCGAGCACGACCTCGGCCGCCTGCGCGTAGGCGTCCACGTGCGACACGGTCCGCGGCCCGACCACCACCGATGCCACGTCCGGATGCGTCAGCGCGAACCCGATCGACAGCTCGAGGAGCGTCAATCCGGCCTCGTCCGCCAGGGTCCCGAGCCGATCGGCGACCGCGAGCTTCCGCCGGTTCTGCGGCGACCCGATGTCGTACACGTCGGGCTGCTCGACGGCGTGCGGCGACCGGGGTTGCACGGTGCCGTCCCGGTAGGCACCGGCGAGCCACCCGCCGGCGAGCGGCGCCCCCGCGAGCACCCCGAGCCCGAAGCGCCTGGCGACGGGGAACACGGTGCGCTCCGCCGTCCTGGTCAGGATCGAGTAGGGCACGTGCGTCGCGGTCGCACTCTTCGCGCCGGAGCGGAGCCACTGCGCCTCGACGAGTTCCTCTGCGGGGAACCCGGGGATGCCGAAGCTGCGGATCTTGCCCTGCGTGACGAGGTCGGCGAGCGCGTCGAGGGTCTCGTCGAGGGATGTCGTCGGGTCGGGCCGCGCGGGCTGGTACAGGTCGATGACGTCGGTGCCGAGCCGTTCGAGGCTCCGCTCGACCGCGCGGAACATCCACCGGCGCCCTGATCCACGGTGCGCGGAGTCGTCGTCGACGGGGTCGCCGAACCGCACGGACACGAAGACGTCGTCGCGGCGTCCGGCGAGCGCGGCACCGACGACGGACTCCGCGAGCCCCGATCCGTGTGCGTCCGACACGTCGATCGCGGTGACGCCACGGCCGAGGGACTCGACCACCAGGTCGACCGCGTCGTCCACGTCGCGCTCCGCGACGCCCGCGACCGCTCGCGTGCCGAGCGTCAGCGCGCTGACGGGCGCACCCGTCCGCCCCATGGTCCGCTGCTCCATGGCCGACACGATATGGGTGACCACGTCCCGACGTGACGCGGGTGACGAACCGTGACGAGCCTCCCGTCCGGTTCCCGCGGACGTGACGTTCCGTGACACGCCCTCCCGCGCTCCGCGACGCCGTGTGACGGTCCGTTGCGACGGAAGACGGGAGGCTCGACCCGACCCCGCCCGGCTGCCTACGGTCCTCGACATGACCCGATCCGACACTGCACGGCGCGTGTTCCACCGCCGCGTGACCGCGGCGCTCGCCGCTGCCGCCGCGACCGTGGTGCTCCTCGCCGGCTGCTCCGCCGGTGCTGCCTCGGCGACCCGCGACACCGGGCCGGTGCGTGGCGGGAACCTCGTCTACGCGACGGACCGTGAGCCGACGTGCCTCGATCCGCACAACTCCGGGGACATGCCGCAGACGTACATCGCCCGGCAGTACCTCGACTCGCTCGTGTCGCTGCAGAAGGACGGCTCGGTCAAGCCGTGGCTCGCGTCGAGCTGGACGATCTCGGACGACGGCACGCAGTACGACTTCACGCTCAAGCAGGGCGTGGAGTTCACCGACGGCACCCCGTTCGACGCCCAGGCCGTCGTGGACAACTTCACGCAGATCCTCGACCCGGCGACGCAGTCCTCGACCGACCTGCTCTACCTGACCGGGTACTTCGACAAGGCCACCGCCGTCAGCGACCACGTCGTGCGGATCACCCTGAAGCGGCCGTACTCGCCGCTCCTCGCCGCACTGTCACAGGCGTTCTTCGGCATGGAGTCGCCGAAGGCCATGGCGCGGGGGCTCGCCGCGAACTGCGAGTCGCCGGTCGGGACGGGGCCGTTCAAGGTCGCGGCGTGGAACCACGAGCGGGACGTCGAGCTCGTCCGGAACGATGCGTACAACAGCGCCCCGGCTGATGCGAAGCACCAGGGCCCCGCCTACCTCGACGGCATCACGTGGAAGTTCCTCAAGGACAACACCACGCGGTACGGCGCGCTCAGCTCGGGCGAAGCGGACGTCATCTTCAACGTCCCGCCGGAGAGCGAGGGCCTGGCGAAGTCGGACCCCTCGATCGAGCTGCAGTCGTTCGTGCACTCGGGAGCGCCGTTCAGCCTCGACATCAACACGAAGAGCACGGTCTTCAGCGACATCCGGGTGCGGAAGGCGTTCGTGCACGCCTCGGACGCGAAGGAAGCGGTGGAGAGCGCCTACAACGGGGTGTTCCCGTACGAGGGCAACAACGTCTCCTCGGGGACGCCGCACTACGACGCGGCGTACCACGAGCCCTTCCCGTACGACCCGGCCGAGGCGAAGCGGCTCCTCGACGAGGCCGGCTGGACCGGACGTGACGCGGACGGCTACCGGACCAAGGACGGTGAGACGCTGACCGTGAAACTGCCGTACAACGCCGACTCCGCGGAGACCCCGCCGGCCGACGTCACGATCCTGCAGGACATCCAGGCGATGGAGAAGCGCGTCGGGATCAAGGTCGTGCTGCAGGCGCTCGACTCGTCCTCGATGAACGCGGTGTGGGGCAACCCGAAGGCGTACGACCTGCTCGGGAACTACTGGAACAGCCCGACCCCGCACGTGATGTACATCAAGTACTCGAAGGCGACCTACGACGTCGACAACGGCCAGAACTCGGCGTTCGCGTACGACGACGAGCTCGACCGGCTGCTCATCGCGGGCACGGCGACCACCGACCCGGCGCAGCAGGCGGTCTTCTACGACAAGGCCCAGGAGCTGCTGTCGTCGCAGGCCTGGACGCTGCCGCTCTACCCGATCCAGACCCGCCTCGGCATCTCCGACCGCGTCGGCGGCGTGTGGATCGAACCCAGCGAGGGCGAACCCGTCCTCTCCGACGCCTACCTGATCGACGGAGGCAAGTGATGGTCATCCGAGTCACACGACGCATCGTCGAGGCGGTGGTCCTGCTCCTCGCCGTCGGCACGATCGTGTTCTTCCTCGAGCACGCCGTGCCTGGTGACCCCGCCGTCGCGATCCTCGGCGGCGCCGCTGCACACCCCACGAAGGAAGCGGTCGCCGCGGTCACCGAGCAGTACGGCTTCGACCGACCCCTCATCGCGCAGTACGGCGACTTCCTCGGCGGGCTGTTCCGGCTCGACTTCGGGGAGTCCTACACGCTGAAGCAGTCCGTCACGAGCGTCATCGCGGGGCAGATCGGCCCGACCCTGGCGCTGACGGTGTCCGCGCTCGTCATCGCGTGGCTGCTCTCGATCGCGTCGACCCTCCTCACCGCCGGTCGCCCGGGCATCGTCGGACGCCTCGGCTCCGTCGTCGAGACCGTCGCCGCCGGGCTCCCGCAGTTCTGGCTCGGCCTCGTGCTGCTCCTGGTCTTCGCCGTGCAGCTGCACTGGTTCCCGGTCATCGGCTCCGGTCCGCTCGGCATCGTCCTGCCCGCCCTGACGCTGGCGATCCCGCTCGCCGGGTTCCTCGGGCAGGTCACCCGCGACGAGTTCGAGGACAAGCAGCAGCAGCCGTTCGTCCTCTCCGCCCGCAGTCGGGGCCTCTCCGAGCGCGCCATCCGCGGGAAGTACGTGCTCCGGCACGCCGCGCTCCCCGGCGTCACGCTGTCCGGCTGGGGCCTCGGCTCGCTCGTCTCCGGCGCCGTCATCGCCGAGGTCGTCTTCGCCCGCCAGGGCATCGGGCAGGTCCTGGTCACGGCCGTGAGCGCGCAGGACCTGCCGCTCGTGATCGGCATCACCTTCGTCGTGGCGCTCGTCTACGTCGTGGCGAACATCCTCACCGACATCGCGTACGTCGTCATCGACCCACGACTGCGCCGCACGACGGGAGCCGCAGCATGACCACCGCAACGATCGCACCCGGCGAACCCGACGTCCTGGACCCGGCCCCGGCACCCGCCGCGGCCGGCGTCCGGAAGGTGCGCCGGGCCTCCCACCCGTTGCGCCGCGTCTCGTTCTGGGTGGCCGCAGCGTTCATCGCGCTCGTCGCGGTGGCGGCCCTCTGGCCGTCCCTGCTCGCGCCGCAGGACCCGCTCGCCATCGACCTCGGCAAGAGCTTCGACGCACCCAGTGCGCAGCACGTGTTCGGGACCGACCAGTCCGGGCGCGACGTCTACTCGCGCGTCGTGCACGGCGCCGGCCAGTCGGTCCTGATCGGGGTCGGCGCGACCGCGCTCGGGCTCGCGGGGGCCGTGCTGCTCGGGGTCCTCGGCGGGCTCGGCGGCCGTGCCGTCGACGCCGTCGTGACCCGCGTGATCGAGGTGCTGTACGCGTTCCCGGGCATCCTGCTCGCGCTCATCCTGATCGCCGTGTTCGGGTCGAGTGCGGGGACGCAGATCCTCGCCGTCGGCATCGCGACCATCCCCGGGTACGCACGGATGGTCCGTGGCCAGGTGCTCGCCGTCCGTGGTGCGCCGTACGTGCAGGCGGAGCGGGCGCTCGGGCACTCCTCGGCGCACGTGCTGTTCCGCACGCTGCTGCCGAACGCGTTCCGGCCGCTCACCGTCCTGGTCACGCTCGGCATCGGGCAGGCGATCGTCTGGGCGTCGGCGCTCGGGTTCCTCGGCATGGGGGTGCAACCGCCCGCACCGGAGTGGGGCGCGATGCTCAACGCCGGCCGCAACTACCTGCAGCAGGCGTGGTGGCTCGACTTCTGGCCCGGTGTCGTGATCGTGCTGCTCGCCCTGTCGCTGACCGCCGTCGGTCGCGCCGTGCAGACCCTGACCCAGCCTGGAGGCCCCCGGTGACCACCGCATCGCAGCCCACGTCCGCCACGTCAGTCGTCCAGGGCCCAGCCCCGGTCGTCGACGTCCGGAACCTGTCCGTCGCCTTCGGCGACCGCACCGTCGTGCAGGACGTCTCCTTCACGCTCGAGGCCGGCCGCTGCGTGGCGATCGTCGGCGAGTCCGGCTCAGGCAAGAGCGTCACCGCCCGGTCGTTGCTCGGGCTGAACGGGACCACTGCGACGACCACGGCCTCGGCCCTGTCGCTCGGCGGCCAGGACCTCCGCGACCTGTCCGACGGCGCATGGCGGAAGGTCCGCGGGAAGCAGGTCGGCTACGTGCTGCAGGACGCACTGGTCTCGCTCGACCCGCTCCGGAAGGTCGGGGCGTCCGTCGCCGACGCCCTGCGTGAGCACGGCGTCGGGCCCCGCTCCATCCGGGAGCAGCAGGTGCTCTCGCTGCTCTCGCGCGTCGGTGTGCCGTCACCTGCGCTCCGTGCTCGTCAGCTGCCGTCGGAGCTGTCCGGCGGGCTCCGGCAGCGTGCGCTCATCGCCGCCGCGATCGCCCTCGACCCGGCCGTGCTCATCGCCGACGAGCCGACGACCGCGCTCGACACCACCGTGCAGGCGCAGATCCTGGCGCTCCTCGACGAGCTCCGTGCGGGCGGGACCGGGCTCGTGCTCATCAGTCACGACCTCGGCGTCGTCGAGCAGCTCGCGGACGACGTCGTCGTGATGCAGCACGGGGTCGTCGTCGAGCAGGGGCCCGTCGGCGCCGTGCTCGGCGACCCGCAGCACCCGTACACGAAGCGTCTGCTCGCGGCGATCCCGTCCGCACACGCACCGGGAGCCCGGCTGTCGGACGCTCCCCGTGCGACCCTCGCCCCGCGGCCGGCATCACGTCCGGTGCCCGTCGCCGGCTCCCTCGTGCTGTCGGTGTCGCACGTGACCAAGCGGTACCGGGGGCCCGACCGGGTCACGCGGACCGTGGTCGACGACGTGTCGTTCGAGCTCCGCGCGGGCGAGACGCTCGGCATCGTGGGGGAGTCCGGCTCCGGGAAGTCCACGACCGCGGCGATCGCCCTCGCACTGACCCCGCCCTCGTCGGGGACGGTCACGTTCGAGGGTCGCCCGTGGTCGGACCTGTCCGAGCGGGCTCGTCGCGGCGATCGTCCGCGCATCGCCACGGTGTCGCAGGACCCGCTGTCCTCGTTCGACCCCCGTCGGACGGTCGGCGACCTCATCCGCTCCGCCCTGACGGGTGCGCGCGCCGCCCGAAAGTCATCCGACGACGGTCGTTCCGACTCCGGTCGCGTGGAGGATCTCCTCACGGGCGTCGGGCTCGACGTCGGGATCGCCCGCCGGCACCCCTCGACGCTGTCCGGCGGGCAGCGCCAGCGCGTGGCCATCGCCCGAGCGCTCGCCACCGACCCCGACGTGCTCGTCCTCGACGAGGCCGTCAGCGCGCTCGACGTCTCCGTCCAGGCGCAGGTGCTCGACCTCCTCGCGGACATCCGCCAGGAGTACGGCACCGCCGCGCTCTTCATCTCGCACGACCTCGGGGTGATCCACCACGTCAGCGACCGCGTGCTCGTGCTGCGCGACGGTCGTGTCGTCGAGGAGGGGCCGGCCGACCAGGTCTTCCGCTCCCCGCGCGACCCGTACACGCAGGGGCTGCTCGACGCGGTCCCCGGCGTCAGCATCCACCGGAACCCGCAGGAGGAACCATGACCGTCACCACACTCCCCACCCGGGACTCGCTGCTGGAGCGCTTCGCCCCGGTGTTCGCCCGGATCGCGGACGGCGCCGTGGACCGCGAGCAGCACCGCACGCTGCCGCACGAGCAGGTCAGGTGGCTCGCGGACGCGGGGTTCACGGCCGTCACCGTCCCGGTCGCCGCGGGCGGTGTCGGCGCTTCGGCATCGGACCTGTTCACCCTGCTCATCCGGCTCGCCGAGGCCGACTCGAACATCCCGCAACTGCTCCGCGCGCACTTCGCCTTCGTCGAGGAACTGCTGCTCGATCCGGACGTCGTCCGCCGCGACGAGTGGTTCACGCGGATCGCCGCGGGCGAGGTGTTCGGGAACGCCAGTCACGAGCGCTCCACCGCGGCCGTCGGCTCCCTGTCGACGCACATCGTCCCGGACGGCGACGGCTGGCGTCTGCACGGCCAGAAGCACTACAGCACCGGCACGATCTTCGCGGACTGGACCACCGTCACCGCGCAGACGCCGGACGGCCACACCGTCGGGGTCACCGTGCGGGTGGACGACCCGGACGTCGAGGTCCACGACGACTGGAACGGCTTCGGGCAGCGCCTGACCGGCAGCGGCACCACGACGTTCGACGGGGTCCGCGTCGAGCTCTGGCAGCTCCGACCCGAGCGTGCCGAGCGACGCACGGTGCTGCCGGCGTTCCTGCAGACCGTGCTGCTCGCCTCGCTCGCGGGGGTCGGCGCGGCCGCAGCCCGCGACGCCGCCGCGTTCGTGCGGTCCCGGACCCGGCACTACCAGCACGGGGTCGGCCGGACCGCGGCGTCCGACCCGCTCGTGCAGTCCGTCGTCGGCCGGATCGCATCGGACGCCGTCGCCGCGGAGGCCCTCGTGCTGAACGCCGCCGCCGCCATCGACACCGCACACGACGCGATCGTGGACGGCGAGGACGGCCCCGAGCTCGACGCGGTCATCGACGCCGCCGAGCTCCGGACGATCACCGTGCAGGGGACCGTCGTCGAGGTCGTCCTGCGTGCGACGACGACCCTGTTCGAGGTCGGCGGTGCGAGCGCGACCGACCGCGACCGCGCACTCGACCGGCACTGGCGGAACGCCCGGACCCTGTCGTCGCACAACCCCGTCGTGTTCCAGCAGCGGGTGATCGGCGACCACCTGGTGAACGGCGCTCCCCTGACCTACTTCTGGGCCACGGGCGAGACCCGCTGAGCGCCTGTCGACTCGCATCCGGCACGGGCTCTGAGTGGGGTGAAATCTGGCATGGAAGCAGATATCGTGGGGTCGTGGACTTCATCGGGACGGCACTACAAGGCGGCCTTGTAGTGCTCGCAGCCCTGTTCGCGGTCGTCGTCGTCGTCGCTGTCGTCCAGCTCGGTCGGCTAGCGCGCGGTCAGCGCCGAAGCCGCGCGGATCGCCACGTGCATGATGTTCTCCGAGCCGAGGGGTACACCGAAGACGAGATCAGTCAGGCTCAACGGGACTCTCAGTGAGGGGCGCGACTCCGGCGCGTCACGCCCCTCACTGCTGACAGTCGTCGACTACTTGACGATGCTCATCGACGAGACCTCGCCGTTGAGGATGCCAAGACTCGTCGAGTTGCCGTACGGCCCGCGCTTCGTTCCGCGGAAGACAGTGTCCGACCATACGTTCAACCGGCACTTCGGAGCGGTCTGGTAGGAGTACATCCGATCGTTCCACAAGTAATTGTGGAGGTACTCGTACTGGCCGTAGGGGTAGCTTCCGGCAACTCGGCAAGGCTCTTCGTCGCGATATGTGGTCCACGTCTGCGAATCGCCTCGGTAGCTGGTCTGAGAGAAGCCCTTGACCAAGAGGTAGCCAGCGCGAGGTGTCGGGGCGGCAGCCCGCGCCTTCGCAGAGCGAGCCCCATCGACTGCGCGCTTCGCTCGCTCGCCGGGGGAAGTGATCGCATCGGGCAGATCCTCACCCGGACGCTCTTGGACTGTGATCCCGTACCGCTCGTACATGGCGACTGCGAGAGCGTCGGGTGACTCGGCGCAAAGTGACTGACTGGTGTCGACATTCGTCCAGCAGTGCTGCGGCCCGTCGTTCTCTTCCGCCTGCGCCGGAGCCGCGAGCAGAACCGACCCCAGGAACGCGGCTGAGGCCGCCCCAGCTCCGAATGTCCTCACAGTGATCTTTCGAACGGTCATCTTCTCTCCTTGACGGCGACATTGCCGAGCAGTTGCTCACTGGAACACTGTCATGTAGACGGTGATATGTGCAACCCCGCGGCAGGCCGGCATCCATGCCGTCTCAGTGCGCCCGTGCCCACCGACCGCTCGACGGTCGCCGGATTGACACTTAACGCATGAAGTGTCAAACATTGGTGATCAGGGTGACAGATCGCTCCGGTCGTCGCGGCTGAACCGACCGGGACGTCACTCGGGGAAGTCGCCCCGCAGCCAGCCGACGTACCGCTCGAGCGACGACTCGACGATGCCCGATGCGTCGGCGGAGAGCTCGCCGAAGGCGCTGTAGAGCCGATCGAACGCGAACCCCCGCGCCACGTCCTGCACCCGACGAACCGCGCGCTCGGGCAGCGGGATGTTGTTCACGAAGCTCCGCATCACGTTCGCCGACCGCCGGTCGCCGCCGACCGCGATCGTGTCGCCCGTGAGCAGCACGCCGCGTCCGTCGGAACCGGCTGCCCAGTGCACGACGCTGCTCCCCGCGAAGTGCCCGCCGGCCTCGACCATGACGAGCCCGGGCAGCAGCTCGACCCGGTCCCGCCACAGCGCGATCACCGGGTCCGGCCGGCGGATCCAGTGCCCGTCCTTCTCGTTGACCAGGACGGGGACCCGGTCGAAGGCGTGGCTCCACTGGATCGACGACCCGGTCAGGTGCGGGTGGCTCGAGGCGATCACCGCGACGCCGCCGAGGGCACGCACGGCTGCGACGCCGGCCGCGTCGATGAACCCCGGCGGCTCGAACAGCAGGTTCCCGCCCTCGGTCCGCACGAGGAGTCCACGCTGGTTGATGCCGAGCGCGGGCTCGGTCGTGATCGCGTGCAGGCCCGGTTCGATCTCGGTGACGACGATCCGGAGGCCCTCGTCGGCGAGGGTGTCCCGGGTCGTCCATCGCTGTCCGCCCACCGGGACGAACTGCCGTTCGTCCGAGCAGATCTCGCAGCGGACGGGTGGTTCGTCGGTGTCGGCGTGCTCGATGGCGCACGTGGCGCAGGTCCAGACGGTCATGGCATCCAGTGAACGACCTCAACCAAGGTGGAGATCAAGCCCTTTGGTACAATCAGGGAACGCAGTGTGTATCTACCGGCCGTCGCACCTCGACGGACAACGGCGGCACCCGATGGGTCCGCCGGACAGACGCGGGCCGAGAAGGCACACCTCGACATGCTCCAACCGCGTTCTTCCGACGCATCGCTGATCGCCCACGCCGGACGGTCCTACTTCCCGATCGCGTTCATCGCCCGGCTCCCCTTCGCGATGATGGTCGTCGGCGTCCTGACCCTCGTCGTCGCATCCCGTGACTCCGTCGCGCTCGGTGGCATCAACTCCGCCTTCGTCGGCATCGGCTCGGCGGTCTTCGGCCCGATGGTGGGTGCAGCGGCCGACCGGCTCGGCCAGCGGAAGGTGCTGGTCCCCGTCGGCCTGGCGAACGGCGTGCTGCTCGGCGTCCTGCCGTTCGTCGTGCAGAGCGCCGCTCCCGACCTCGCCGTGCTGGCGATGTCGTTCCTGATCGGCGCGACGGCACCCCAGGTCGCCCCGATGTCCCGCACGCGGCTCGTCGCGATCATCCGGCAGCGCATGTCGGGGGACCGTCGCGAGCGGGTGCTCAGCGGCACGATGGCGTACGAGTCCGCCGCCGACGAGACGGTGTTCATCATCGGCCCGTTCCTGGTCGGGCTGCTCGCGAGCGCGATCGCCCCGTGGGTGGCCGTCGCTGGCGCGTCCGTGCTGACGTTCGTGTTCGTGACGGCCTTCGCGCTGCACCCGACCGGCAAGCTGTCCGCCGGGCAGCACGCCGTGGTCGCCCAGGCGCCGGCTCGGGAGCTCCTGCGCCCGCGGCTCGTCGTCGTGATCGCCGGGATCCTCGGCATCGGCTTCTTCTTCGGCTCGACCCTGACCTCGCTGACCGCGTTCATGGAGGTCCACGGCGAGTCCTCGCAGGCAGGGCTCCTCTACGGCCTGATGGGGATCGGCTCCGCGGGACTCGCGCTCGGTTCGGCGGCGTTCCCGAAGACGTTCGGCATCGGCTGGCGGTGGCTCGTCTTCGGTCTCGTGCTCCTCGGCGGGGCCGTCGCGTTCGCCTCCGCGGACTCGGTGCTCGCGGTCGGGATCGTCCTCGCGATCATGGGTGTCGGCATCGGCCCGACGCTGGTCGCGCAGTACAGCCTCGGCTCGGACCGGTCGCCCGTCGGGCGCTCGGCGACGACCATGACGATCCTCGGCTCCGCCGTGATCGTCGGCCAGTCGCTCACCTCGGCGGTCGTCGGCGAGGTCGCGGAACGATCCGGCACCGAAGCCGCGATGCTCTTCCCGGCCCTGTCCGCCGCCCTCGTGGTGCTCGCAGCCGTCGTCAACCTGGTCCTGTCGCGTCGCGACCAGCGGGGCTGACGCGACCACGGGACGGACGGGAGGCTCCCCACCGGTCACGGCCGACCCGCCGCTGGCGCGTCGGTCCGGAACCGGCCGGTGTGGGCCCAGGTGCCAGGCCGCACCGAGCCTCCCGTCCGTCCTCCGGTCGCGTCCTGCGGATACGTTCGGTCCATGGACGAAGCGAGTCGCGACCTCATCCCCGCCGGCACCACGTTCACGGCCGACGACGTCACCTGGTGGGCCGGGAAGGGCGAGCGGTCCCTCGACCAGGCGATCGCCGAGGCCGACGTCCTCGTCAGTGCTCCGCATGCCGGAGCAGCGATCCCGGAGGAGCTCGACCGGTTCCTCGCGCCGGAGTTCACGCGGCGGCTGCAGTACGACTACACCGACGTGTCGACGAGCGCCGTCGTGCGTCGCTGGGCCGAGATCGATCCCCGCGTCGTCGTCGTCGAGAACCCGCACCCCCGCATGGTGCGCGACCCGAACCGTGCACGTCCGGCGAGCCTCGTCGACGACCTGCGCGAGGCGTTCGACCGCGTCCGCACGGCCGGCCGCGGGAACCGCGTGGACCTCGGCGGTGTCGACGCGATCCGCCCGGTGACGTTCTCGTTCTTCCCGCTCATCGAGCCGCCGACCTCGGACGCGGCGCTCGTGGACCTGGCCGCGGCGTTCGAAGACGTCGCCGACCGCGGGCTCGGCGTGTACGAACGGACCCGCGACGAACTCATCGAGCGTTTCGTGACGCGCACCATGGCCGGCGGCGGCACGTTCACCACGCTCTCCTTCCACGACACGATGAACACCACCACGAGGATCGACGGCGCGGTCGACGTTCCCCGGGAGCCGGCGGACCGGCTCCCGGACGTGGTGGCGCTCTCGAACCGCGGCGACGCGAACGGTGACCGGCGTGGGGACGACGCCGTGACGATGGACCCGGCGCGACTGCGGGCTCTGGCGGCGGCGCACCGGATGGCGTTCGGGGTGCCGGACGGCGCCGTGCAGTGCAACCAGCCGTACCTCGGCAGCCAGGAGATCATCCGCGCCGGAGCCCGGTTCGCGCAGCTGGCGAACGACGCCGCCGTGCACGGGGCGACGTTCGACGCGGTGCAGGCCGAGTTCCTGCGGGAGTTCCTGCTCGGCGACGCGAACACGGCGGTGCTCCGTGCGCCGGGGACCGGGTGGGTCACGCCGGATGCCGCGCACGTGGACCGCATCGCGCACGCGTGCCGAGACGCCTGGGACGCGTACTGAGCTGGCTGACCCGTGCTCGCGCGGGCGGCCGCCTTCCCGATCGCACCCCTGTACGAACATCGCACCCGGGCGTGGCGGGGCGTGATGTTCGTGTGGGGGTGCGATCACGCCGCCGATCGCGCTCGCGGGCGGCGGCCGCGGGGTCAGCCCCAGAGCAGGCCGAACACCGCGCCGAACACGATCGTCGTGGCCGCGAGCACGAGCGTCGGGATGAAGAACGAGTGGTCGACGAGCTTCGTGCCGAGCTTCGTGCTGCCCGTCGGGTCGAAGTTCGCCGCCGCGATCTGCGACCCGTTCGTCGGCAACAGGTAGATGCCCGCGAACGCGCCCGCCCACATGCCGCTGAGCAGCCCGAGCGGGATGCCCGCAGCGAGCCCGATCGGCACGATCGTCCTGGTCGCCGTCGACTGGCTCGTGGTGAGCACACAGACCAGGAAGACACCGAGGGCGAAGATCCACGGCGCAGCGGTCACGAGTCCGCCGATCGACGTCGAGATCTCCTCGGTGTAGTGCGACAGGAAGGTGTCGGTCAGCCAGGCGAGCCCGAAGAGCGCCACGGCGGAGACCATGCCGGCGCGGAACACCGTCGCCGTCGGGACCTCGGACGCCTTCGGCCGGCTGATCAGGATGATGAGCGTGCCGACGACGAACATCACGATCTCGATGATCGGCGTCATGCTCACCGGCACCCCCTCGGCGTCGAGCGGGCGGAGGCCCCGGAAGAGCCCGAACACCACGATCGCGACGACGCCGAGCAGGAACACGATCGCCGCGTTGCGTCCGCCGGAGGTCACGGTGACCTCGGCCTTCGCCGCGTCGGCCGCCGCGGACCCCGGCGCGGGGATGGTCCCGGCGGCGATGCGCGCCTGGATGTCGGGGTCGTGCGCGATGTCCTTGCCGAGCCGCCCGACCACGAACGACGACACGACGATGCCCGCGATCGCCGCCGGGATCGTCACCTTGAGGATGTCGACGAGCTCGTACCCGTACGGCGGCACCTCGGTCAGTGTCACCATCGCCGCCATGGCTGCCGAGACCGGGCTGCAGGCGAGGGCGACGCCGGTGGCCACCACCGAGAGTGACAGGGGCCGCGAGGGTCGGATGCCGTTCCTGTAGGACAGGTCCTGGATGACGGGCAGCAGCGGGTAGAGGATGTTCGAGGTCCCCGCGCCGACGGAGAACAGGAATGCGACGAGCGGGGCGATCAGGGTGATCTGCTTCGGGAAGCGCGAGATGATCTTCGCCGCGACCGACACCATCCAGTCGATGCCGCCGGCGACCTGCATGATCGACGAGGCCACGACGACCGAGATCACGATGAGCAGCGCGTCGATCGGCGGCGACCCCGGCGGCAACCGGAAGACGAACACCAGGATCGCGACACCGAAGCCGCCCCAGAGCCCCAGCCCGACGCCGCTCGACCGGGTGCCCATGACGATGCACCCGAGCACGACCAGCAGTTCCACGATGAACAGCACGACGTCCATGCCGGACCCCTCCGTGTCAGCGCCCCGGCCCCTGTCCGGCGCGTCGAGCGCGAGCCTATCCAGGAAGCGCAGAGCCGGTTCGGTGCTGCATGAGGCGAAGGTGAAGCGGTTCCGTGCCAGCATGACGGGCATGGCACGGCAGACGACGGTCCTCGTGGTGGACGACGACCCGAACGTGCTGCTCGGCATCCGTGTCGCCCTCGAGACCGACGGCCACGCGGTCGTGACCGCTCCCGACGGTCGGCAGGCACTCGCCGCGGTCGTGTCGGACGACCCCGACGCCGTCGTGCTCGACCTGGCGATGCCCTTCCTCGACGGCCTCGGCGTGTGCCGGGCCCTGCGTGCCGCCGGCGACGCCGTCCCGGTGATGATGCTCACCGCGCACGACCGACCCCGCGAGCGCGTGGACGGACTCGACGCCGGTGCGGACGACTACCTCGGCAAGCCGTTCGACGTCGACGAGCTCCGGGCGCGGGTGCGTGCGCTCGTCCGACGAGGTGGCCAGACCACGGGGACGGACCAGCCCACCTGGCGCGGGAACGGTCTCGACGCCGAGCAGCAGCGACTCCTGACGGCAGCCGGCCCCGTCGACCTCACACGCACCGAGACCGTCGTCGCCGAGCTGCTCTTCCGGGACCCTGCCCGCGTGCGCACCCGCGACGAGCTCGGCGAGGCGGTGTGGCCCGACGGATCCGTGCCCACGTCGAACGCCCTCGACGTCGCGGTGAGCTCCCTGCGACGGAAGCTCGTCGCCGCGACCGACGGCCCCGCGATCACGGCCGTCCGCGGTCTCGGCTACCGGCTCGAGCCGTGAGGACGCGGACCGGATCCCTCCGCCGTCGCCTGGCCGCCGTCGTGGCCGGAGCCGTCGCGGTCGCCGTCGTCCTGGTGGCCGTCCTGACGTGGTTCGTCGTCGCCTCGCAACTGCACAGCGCGCTCGACACCTCCCTCGACCGCGAGGCCACCCGCGTCCAACGTCTGATCCAGGCGAACGCCGACTGGACCGGCGAGGGGAGTAGCGGGTGCGCGTACGCCGTGGAGCCCGCGTGCGTCCGGCGCATCGACACGAGCGAGCCGGTGGGGGCTGGGAGCGGGCCGCTCACCGTCACCGAGCAGGCGCACGCGGTCGCCACCCGGGAATCGGCACGCGCGCGGTACACGGCCGACGGGGTCCGGGTCGCCGTGGTCCCGACCCGTACGGGCGAGGCCGTGATGGTCGGCGTCCCCACCCGCCAGACCGAGACGGCGCTCACGCGCACGGCCATCGCGCTCGCCGTCGCCGGTGCGATCGGGATCGTGCTCGCCGCGGCCCTCGGGTACGTCGTCGCCACCGTGGGGCTCCGGCCCGTGCGCGCGCTCGACACCGCGGTGCGACGGGTCCGGGACACCGCCGATCCGCACGAGCGCGTCGACGTGCACCGCAACGACGAACTCGGGCGGCTCGCCGGCGCCTTCGACGAGATGCTCGCCGAGCTCGCGGCCGCCAGCGACGCGCAGCGGGACTTCGTCGCCGACGCGTCGCACGAACTCCGGACCCCGCTGACGACCCTGCGCACGAACCTCCAGCTCCTCACCGACGACCGGCCGCTCGACGAGGCCACCCGCGCCGCCCTGCGCGCAGCGGTCACCGAGGAGATCACCGCGATGCAGGCGACGATCGACGACCTCGCAGAACTCGCGCGCGGGGACCGTCCCGGCGCCGACACCCTGACGACGGTGAACCTGGTCAGTGTCGTCCGGTCGTCGGCGGCCACGGCGGCCCGTCGTTGGGGCGTGTCGTTCCGGGTGCAGTTCCCGTCGTCGGACGTCCCGGTCCGCGTCGCCGACGGACGGCTCCCGCGCCTGCTGGACGTCGTGCTCGACAACGCCGGCAAGTACGGCGCAGGCGAAGCGGTCGACATCGAGGTCCTCGACGGGCGGCCGGTCCTCGTGTCGATCCGGGACCGAGGGATCGGCATCCCGCCGGAGGACCGCGCACACGTCTTCGACCGCTTCCACCGGGCCGCGTCCGCGCGCGGGCTCCCCGGGTCCGGGCTCGGGCTGGCGATCGCGGCGCAGATCGTCGCCGCGTCCGGCGGGACGATCACGGCTGCCGCTCGCGGCGACGGCCCCGGCACCGAGATCGTCATCACCCTGCCGGCTGGCTGAGGCCCCTCGACCTCACGTTCGGCTCACGACCGCGTCGCACCCTTGCGGCATGGTCATGCTGCACTCGAACCGCACGTCGCGCCCCGTCGCCGACGGTGCGCCGCTCCGCGTCGTCATCGCCGCCGGCGGCACCGGCGGACACGTCTTCCCCGGCCTCGCGGTCGCCGCCGCGATCGAACGACTCGTGCCCGGCGCGTCCGTCACGTTCTCGGGAACGCCGGACCGCCTGGAGGCCCGGCTCGTCCCCGCGGCCGGGTACCGTCTCGACACCACACGGATGGTGCCGTTCCCGCGTCGCGTGGACCGGCGCGCGTTCGGCTTCCCCGCACGGTTCGTCCGGTGCGTCCTGCGCGCCCGCCGTCACCTCCGCGACCGACGGGCGGACGTCGTCGTCGGCGTCGGCGGGTACCCGAGCGTGCCGGCGATCGTCGCCGCGTGGACGCTCCGGATCCCGGTGCTCGTGCACGAGTCGAACGCGACGCCGGGGCTCGCCAACGTCCTCGCCGCGCGTCTGGCCGGGAAGGTCGCGTGCGCGTTCGACCCCGACCGTGCCGGGTTCGCGTCGAGCGCCGAGATCCGACGGGTCGGCATCCCGATCCTCCCGGGGCTGGCGTCCTGCGACCGCACGGTGATGCGGGAACGTTCCAGGGCGGTGTTCGGGATCGCCGCCGAGGAGCGCTTCGTGGTCGTGTCCGGCGGGAGCCTCGGCGCTGTGTCGCTCGACCAGGCCGCCGTCGACCTGGCGTGTGCCCGGTCGTGGGACGGTCGGCTCCGCATGCTGGTCAAGGCGAGCGGCTCGCACGCCGCGGAGCTCGGACAGCGACTCCGCGACGGCGGGGGAGACGCGGTCGCCACGATCGTGCCGCACATCGACGACATGGCCGCCGCGTACGCCGCAGCCGACGTCGTGGTCGTCCGGGCCGGAGCCTCGACCGTCGCCGAGGTCGAGCACCTCGGTGTCCCCGCCGTCCTCGTGCCGCTGCCCGGTGCCACCGCCGACCACCAGACCGCGAACGCCCGAGCCCTCGCGGCGTCCGGCGCCCGTGTCGTGGTGCTGGCCGACTCGGAACTGGACGCCCGTGCCCTGGACCGGGCCGTCTCGGAACTCGCCGGGCCCGTCGGAGCCGAACCGGGCCTCCCGGTCGCACCGATCAGCCAAGCGCACCACGCGACCTCACCCCATGCGGCGGCGGCCGACGCCGTCGCCGACTGGGCGATCGAACTCGCCCGTACCTCCTCGGAAAGGACCGCACGATGAACGACACGTCCTGGGAGGGCCGCAGCGTCCTCGTGACCGGAGCCGAGGGCTTCATCGGCTCGACGCTCGTCGACGCCCTCGTCGAACGGGGCGCCCGTGTCCGCGCGCTCTGCCACTACAAGCCGTACGGATCGGCTGGGTGGCTCGCCCGGTACGCCGAGGACGACCGCGTCGAGGTCCTCGCGGGCGACGTGCGCGACCCGTTCCTCGTCGACTCCGCGGTCGCGGGCACGGACACCGTGTTCCACCTGGCGGCCCTCATCGGGATCCCGTACTCCTACGTCGCGCCGGAGTCGTACGTGCAGACGAACGTCGTCGGCTCGCACAACGTCGTCGCCGCGTGCCGACGCCACGGTTCCCGGATGGTGCACACCTCGACGTCGGAGACCTACGGCAGCGCGTTGCGGGTGCCGATGGACGAGACGCACCCGGCACAGCCGCAGTCGCCGTACTCCGCGTCGAAGATCGCCGCGGACGCGATGGTGCTGTCGTACCACGCGGCCTTCGGCACGCCGGTCGCGGTCTGCCGCCCGTTCAACACGTACGGACCCCGGCAGAGTGCCCGCGCGGTGATCCCGGCGGTCCTCGGGCAGCTCGCCGCAGGGTCTGACGTCATCCGACTCGGCTCGACGACACCCACGCGGGACTTCACGTACGTGACCGACACGGTCGCGGGGTTCCTGGCGATCGGGGCCTCGGACGCGGCGGTCGGCCGCACGTGCAACCTCGGGACCGGGAGCGAGGTGTCCATCGGGGACCTCGCGGCGATGCTCGTGCGGGTGAGCGGCCGGCGGGCGCGGATCGTGGTGGACGAGTCGCGCCTGCGCCCGGAGGCCAGCGAGGTCGATCGGCTGCTGTCGGACAACACGCTCGTCCGGTCGCTCACCGGGTGGGCACCGCAGGTGTCGCTCGAGAACGGTCTCGCCCGCACGTGGGAGTCGGTGCGTGCGGCCTCCGGCCTGGGCACCGCCTACGTCGTCTAGGACTCGGTGTCGTCGACGAGGAGCGCCTGGTGGTCGTAGTCGCCGGAACGGACCCCGGCCCGGGCGATCATGTGCGTCGACACCGGCACCAGGAAGAGCTGGAACACCATGATCGGCAGGACGACCCAGAGCGCGGTCCACGTCCACACCGCGACGACGATCGCCGCGAGCCCGAACGCCAGCCCGAGGACCTGCGGCTTCGCCATCGCGTGCAGCCGGACGAGCGGGTCGGGGAAGCGCACGATGCCGATGCCGGCGCCGAGCGAGAGCAGCGACCCGACGAGCAGCAGCCCGACGGCGATCCATGCGCGGACGCCCGCGCCGTCGATGAAGGACTCGATGAGTTCGATCACGACTCGCCTCCTCGTCGTCGCTCCGGTGTGGTGACGTCGGCACCGTCGTCGGAGGGGTCGGAGGACGGGGTCACGGCACGGGCCACGGCGATGGTCGCGAAGACGCTCGTCGCGGCGATCACCACCAGCACCGGGATCCCTGCGAGGTCCTGCCGGATCACCATGGCCGCGGCGATCACCACGAGGACGGTGGTGAGGACCATGTCGGAGCCGATCATCCGGTCGAGGATGGTCGGGCCGCGGACGATGCGGAACACGGCGAGGAGCAGGGTGGCCCCGAGCAGGGCGAGGACCACGGCGATGAGGATCCCCATCACGACGACTCCGGCACTCATCGGGTCACCTCCGGCAGGGGTTCGGACAGTTCGGAGAGGTCCTGCTTCGACCCGAGCGCCCGGATCACCATCGTCTCGATGCCGAGTGCCTCGCGCTTGGCATGCTCGACCTGTTCACCCCGTTCGGTGTCGAGCACGTGGAGCAGGAGCCGACGGCGGCGGAGGTCGACGTCCGCGACGTACGAGCCCGGCACGAGCGACACCGCGAGGGTCGCGAGGGTGAACGTCATCTCGGACGTCGTGTGCATCTGCACGAGCACGATCGAGCTGCGTCGGACACCCCGCGGCCGGAACGCCACCCACGCGACCCGGAACGACGCAGCGACGACGAGGCCGGACCAGACGACGAGGAACCAGACGAAGTGCAGCGGGGAGAACCGGGAGGACAGCGGGACGGCCGGCAGGGGGAGGGCCTGCGTCACGAGGAGCGCGACGACGATCCCGCACAGCAGGGTCAGCGGCGTCCACGACCCCCACAGCAGCGCCCACAGCACCGTGAGTCCGAGCACGAGCGGCACGTCGTAGCGCCACGCGACGGCGATCCGTCGGGCGTTCGCGATGCGTCGGGTCCTGGCGTCGGTCACGGTCGTGCCCCCAGGACTGCCTCGACGTACTGCTGCGGAGACTCGAGCGACTCGGCCGCCCTGGTGGCGTACCCGTACAGCGGGCCGGCGACGACCGTCAGCGCGACGGAGCCGAGCACGGCGACCGTGGTGACGCCGACCAGCATGCGCGGAAGGCGGGTGCGGCCTGAGACGTGCTGCATGCTCCCGGTGACCGGATCCGTGACCGTCACCGAGCCTCCCGACAGGACCGAGCCGTCCGCTTCGGACCGGGTGACGGGTGCCGGTTCCGGGGCCCGCAGCGACTCGTGCGGCTCCGCCACCGCGACGTGCGGTGCCGCTGCCTCGGCAGCGGGCTTCGGCCGCCAGAAGGCGGCGTCCCACACGCGCATCAGTGCGTAGAGGGTGAGGAGCGAGGTCACGACACCGGCGGCGATGGTCATGTACGCCAGCGGACTGCCGTCGATCGCTGCGGCGCGGAAGAGTCCGAGCTTGCCGATGAAGCCGGAGAAGGGCGGGATCCCGCCGAGGTTGAACGCCGGGATCAGGTACAGGGCGGCCAGGAACGGTGCGGCCTTGAGCAGACCGCCGAGCGACCTGGTCGACGTGGTCCCGCCGACGCGTTCCATCAGGCCCGACACCAGGAACAGCGTCGTCTGCACGACGATGTGGTGCACCGTGTAGAACACCGCAGCGGCCGTCCCGACGACCGAGCCGAGCCCGACGCCCATCACCATGAACCCGATGTGGCTGATCAGCGTGAACGACAGCAGTCGCTTCACGTCGGTCTGTGACACGGCGCCGAGCACGCCGACGATCATCGTCAGTGCGGCGACCACGAGCAGGACGGTGTTGAGCTGCGGGCGCGGGAACATGATCGTCTCGAGGCGGATGATCGCGTAGATGCCCACCTTGGTCAGCAGGCCGGCGAACACCGCCGTGACCGGTGCCGGTGCGGTCGGGTACGAGTCAGGGAGCCAGAACGCCAGCGGGAACACGGCCGCCTTGATGCCGAAGCCGATGAGCAGCATCGTGTGGATGAGCAGCTGCACGTGATCAGGCAGCGCGGCCATCCGCTCGCTGATCTGGGCGATGTTGACCGTGCCCGTCGCGCCGTAGACCAGCCCGATCGCGGAGAGGAAGATCGCCGACGCGATGAGGCTCGTCACGATGTACGTCGTGCCGGCCCGCACGCGCTGCTCGCTGCCACCGAGGGTGATCAGCACGTAGCTCGCGACGAGGAGCATCTCGAACGCCACGTAGAGGTTGAAGAGGTCGCCGGCGATGAAGGAGTCGAGGACGCCCGCCGCGAGGACGAGGTACGTCGGGTAGAAGATCGTGACCGGGGCCTCGCCGTCGTCCGCGGCCAGACCCTGCCCGATCGAGAACAGCAGGACGATGAGCAGCACGCTCGCGGACACCGTGAGGAGCAACGCGCTCAACCGGTCGACGACGAGCGAGATGCCGTAGGGGGCGTCCCAGCCACCGACCTGCACGACGATGGTGCCGTGGTGGTCGACGAGCACCATCAGCGTCGCGGCGACGGCCAGCGCGATGACGAGCACTGCCACGGTGATCGCGCGCTGGATGCGCTGGTGCCGGAGCAGCCCGAGGGCGACGGCCGCACCGAGGAGCGGGACGAGGACGAGGAGCGGGACGAGGAAGGTCATCGGTGGGCCTCGTCCTGGGTCTGGTCTTCGTGGTGGCGTTCGTGGTCGGTGTCGGCTTCCGGGTCCGTGTCGGTCTCCGGGTCGTCCTCGGCCGGGGCGTCCCGTTCGTGCCGGATCGCGACGTCGGCCTCGTCCACCTCGACCTCGTCCGCGCGGGACAGCGTCCAGGAGCGGTGGATGAGGGCGAGCAGGAACGCGCTGACGGCGAAGGTGATCACGATGGCGGTCAGGGCGAACGCCTGGGGCAGCGGGTCGGTGATGCCGTCCGACGACTTGCCGATCGGCGGGTTCCCGGCGGCTCCGGACATCACGAGCAGCAGCAGGTTGAGGGCGTTGCCGACGAGCAGGAACCCGAGCAGCATCCGCGTGAGCGAGCGTTCGAGCAGCAGGTAGACCCCGCAGGCGAAGAGCACGGCCATCGCGATGACGAGGACGAGGGTGATGGTCATGCGGTCACCTCTTGCTGTTCGTGGTCGCCTGGGTTGCCCTCGATCGAGTCGGACGTCGGGGTGTTCGTGTCCTCGAGCCGCTGCCGGTCGACCTCTGCGCCGAGGCTCCGCAGGACGTCGAGCACCAGGCCGACGACGACGAGGTACACACCGATGTCGAAGAACGTCGCCGTGACGAACTCGACGTGCCCGAGGATCGGGACCGTGGCCTCGAAGAACTCCGAGTACAGGGCTTCCCGGCCGAAGAACAGCGGCACGATCGCGGTGATCGCGGCCGTCGCGACACCGAGGCCGAGCAGCCGGCCGGCACGGATCGGAGCGGCGGCGCCGAGCTCGGCGGGGCCACCGGCCAGGTAGCGGGCCGCGAGCGCGATGCCCGCGACGAGCCCGCCGGCGAACCCGCCGCCGGCGGCGTTGTGCCCGGCGAACAGCAGGTACACGGACAGGACGATGAGCCCGTGGAACAGCAGTCGGACGACGACGTCCAGCAGCGCGGAGCGACCGGTCGGGAGCGCGGCGCTCGTCGGCAGCCAGGCGCGGGGCTCGCCGTCCGGGCGGTGCTTGTCGCTCGCGACGACGCTCGGCAGGTCGCGGAGGCGGGGGAGCGTGTCCTCGCGGGAGTTCACGAAGATCAGGCTCGCGACACCGGTGGCCGCGGCGACGACCACGGTGAGCTCACCGAGCGTGTCCCAGCCACGGAGGTCGACGAGCGCGACGTTCACCACGTTCAGTCCGTGTCCGAACGAGCTCGTCAGCGCGGGGAGGTCCGGCCAGATCGGCTTGGCCGACCGAGCAGAGGCGGCGACGATGACGACGACCGCCAGGGTGGCGCCCGCGAGTGCTGCGAACAGGGCGCGGAGCACCCGGAAGCGCGAGGGGTTCGCCGTCGCGATCCGCGGGGGGAGGCGGCGGAGCACCAGGACGAAGGCGATGAGCGTCACCGTCTCGACGACGAGCTGCGTGAGGGCGAGGTCCACGGCGCCGTGCAGGACGAACAGCACGGACATGCCGTAGCCCGTGACGCCGACGAGCACGGCTGCGGCGAACCGGGTCTTCGCGGTGAGGACGGCGATCGCGGCGATCGACATCACGATCACGACCGGGATCTGGCCCCACGAGTCGGCGAAGCGCACGTGGAACTCCCACGGCCCGCCGAGCGCCAGGTTGACGAGTGCGCCGGCGACGAACACCGACAGGATGACCGTCAGGTAGTAGGGGAGCGAGCCCCGCTGGAGGGCGGCGGTGACACCGGTGGCTGCGCGATCGAGTCCGCGCATGATGTGTCGGTAGGTGTTCGCCGCGCTCGGGAACCCGGCGAGGCGGTGCTGGAGCGCCTCGACCCTGGTGCGCGCGGCGAAGAGCGCCAGGCCGCCGATGAGCGTGATCGCGGAGATGCCGAGCGCCGGCTCGAGCCCGTGCCAGAGCGCCAGGTGCGGCACGGCTTCCCCGGACATCGACGCGGCGGCCGCGGCCGGTTCGAGCCCGTGCGCCACGACCGGCGTGAGGAGTCCGAGCGCGAGGCCCGTGAGCCCGAGGATCGACGGGACCACCCCGAGACCGTGCAGTGCGTGCGGCTCGGTCTGCTCCACGCCGGGCTTGCGGGCGAAGGCGCCCCAGAGGAAGCGCAGCGAGTAGGCGACGGTGAACACGGACCCGACGGTGACACCGACGAGCGCGAACCACGCCCACCCGGACCCCGGGCCGTGCAGCGCTTCGACGAGCCCGGTGAGGACGGCTTCCTTCGCCACGAACCCGATCATCGGCGGGATGCCGGCCATCGACAGGAGCGCCAGGACGGCGACGGTCGCGAGCCAGGGGAGCTTCCGCCCGAGCCCGGACAGATTGCCGAGGTCCCGGGTGCCCGTGACGTGGTCGATCGTCCCGACGACCAGGAACAGCGTCGACTTGAACGCGGCGTGGGCGACGAGCAGCGCGATCCCACCGAGGGCGATCGCGGGCGTGCCCCAGCCGGCGGCGAGCACGAGGAACCCGAGCTGGGCGACCGTGCCGTACGCGAGCAGCAGCTTCAGGTCGGTCTGGCGGAGGGCCCGGTACCCGCCGATCACCATCCCGAGGACGCCGAGCAGGGTGATCGTCTCGCGCCAGCCCTCGAGCAGCGCGAACGCCGGGGCGAGCCGGGCGACGAGGTAGATGCCGGCCTTGACCATCGCCGCGGCGTGCAGGTACGCGCTCACCGGGGTCGGCGCGGCCATCGCAGCCGGGAGCCAGAAGTGGAAGGGGACGATCGCGGACTTCGTCAGGGCACCGGCGAGGATCAGCACCACCGACACGGTGACGATCGTGCCGGTCGGGGCCTGCGCGACGATGGCGGACAGCTGCGTCGTGCCGGCCGTGACGGACAGGATGACGAGGCCGGCGAGCATCGCCAGGCCGCCGGCCGTGGTGACGACGAGCGCCTGCATCGCAGCGGCGCGGCTCGCCCGCTTGACGGCGTCGTGGCCGATGAGCAGGTAGGAGAAGACGGTGGTCGCTTCCCACAGGACGAACAGCACGATGACGTCGTCGGCGATCACCAGGCCGTACATCGACCCGGCGAACGCGGTGAGGACCCCGGCGAACCGGCCGAGCCCGGGTTCCTTCGGGCCGAAGTACGACGCGCAGTACACGAGCACGAGCGCGCCGACGACGGACACCACGAGTGCGAGCACCCACGACAGTGCGTCGACCCGGAGCGCGATCGACAGGTCGAGCTGCGGGATCCACTGCACCGACGAACTGATGCCCCCGTGCAGGGCCCGGTCGGTCTGCGCGATCGTCAGGACCGCTGCGGCCGCCGGCGCGAGGGCGGCGACGTAGAACACCCGGCGCCCGAGCAGTGGGGTCAGCGCGGGGACGAGGAGTGCGACGACTCCGAACGCGACGAGGACGGTGACCATGGGGCGCCTCCTCGGGGTCGGGCGTGCAAGTCCGGCTCTGGGTGGCTCTCAGGCTACCGAGAGCCGGATGGGGAGAACCTGAACGACCGGACAGGGTGACCCGCCGAGGATCAGACTTCGAGCACCACTCTGCTCGTCCCGGCGTCGACCTGTCCGGCCCATGCGTCCGCGACGGTCTGCATCGGCACCGCGGTCGCATCGACCGCGATGGTGCCGTCCGCGATGGCGGCGACGATGCCGGGGAGCTCGGCGATGAACCCGGACGTCCCCACCGAGCCCTGTCCGCTGCCGACGATGGTGAGGCCGGACGCGCGGAGTGCTGCAGACGGGATCGGAGCCTCCTGGCCGGCCGTCGAGCCGATCGCGATCCAGTCGAGGTGCTCGCCGCGGGCCTCGCGGGCGGTGACGAGCGTCCGCATGACCGCGGCGGCGGGTGCACCCCAGACGTAGTCGATGACGACGTCCACGTCGGACGCCGCGCGGCCGATCGCCTCGACGTCGTCGAGCGGGACGACGACGTCCGCGCCGAGCGCAGGGAGTCCGGCGAGCCGCTCCGCACTGCGCCCGCTCGCGACGACGTGGGACGCCCCGAGGTGCTTCGCGACCTGCACGGCGGCACGGCCGGATGCCCCGGTCGCGCCGAGCACGAGCACCCGCGCGCCGTCCGGGAACGCGATGCGGCGACGGAGCGCCACCCACGACGACATCACCGGGTTGACGCCGGCTGCGACCCGGGCGGGGTCGGCGCCGTCCGGCAGCACGACGCTCGCGCGGGGGTCCACCGCGGTGCGTTCGGCCATCGACCCCCTGGTGTCGGACTGTACGGCGAAGTAGCGGAGCGTGCCGTCCGGGAACCGCCCGACGCCGTCCACGCCCGGGACGAGGGGGAGCGCGCCCTCGCTCGTGTAGTGCGACCCGTCCGCCTGCGACCGGACGCGGGGGTGCAGGCCGGCGGCGACGACGTCGACCACGACCTCCTCGCCGCGGGGTTCGGGTTCCGGGAACTCGGTCCACGTGGGTGCCGAGTCGAAGTGTGTGACGACCGATGCGTGCATGACTGTCTCCAATTGGTTCGTGTTACGAAGCAAAGTAGTTCGCACAACGAAGTTCGTCAAGTAGGCTCGGCCCATGGACCCCACCGAGCAGGACCGCCTCGTCGACGCCCTCGGCCACGCTGCGTTCACGACCATGGGCTCGCTGACCGGGCTGGCGGCCGACGCCGGGTTGTCCCTGACGCAGCTCCGGGTGCTCGCGATCCTGCGTGACCGCCGCCTGCGGATCGGCGACCTGGCCGAGTACCTCGGGCTCGAGAAGTCGACGATGACCGGCCTCGTCGCCCGTGCCGAGAAGAAGGAACTGCTCGCGCGCGTCCCGAACGCGGACGACGCGCGCGCGGTCGACGTGGTGCTCACCGACCGCGGGCACGAGGTGGCCGCCGCGCTCGAGGCAGCCATGCGTGACGCGCTCCTGCCGCTCACCGAGCGGCTGCCGTCGGCGGACCGCCGTCGGCTCCGCGAGCTGCTGGAGCGCATGCTGCGCTGATCTGCGCGGGTGCGGCAGGTGCTCTGGTCGCGCCACCGCCGGACGGGAGGCTCGTGCCGGCGCCGCCACGAGCCTCCCGTCCGGTGGCCGGCCGCGTCGACCGCCGTGCGGACGCGCGCACGTGTCGTTGCGTCTGCAAGGAGCGACAGGGTCGCTGTCGTACGACAGCGGCCCTGTCGCTCCCACGCGCCTGCAACTGTTGCGGACGCGTGGGGACGACAAGACCGATGTCGTACGACACCGACGCTGTCGTTCCGAGTCGGGGGGATACGCGGGTGCGGGAGGGGGACGCGTGCGCGGGCTCGCAACCGCGGCGCGTACTGTGCGCGCCATGCGCACCCGGACCGCAGCACCGATCGCGTCGTTCGCCCTGCTCGTCCTGGCGCTCGCCGGGTGCACCGCCGGATCGGACGCCGACGAGTCGACCACGCGCCGCAGCGCCACCGCGGGGCCGGCGCCGACCGACCTGGCCACCGGCGAGGTCGCACCCACCGGAGCCGTCTCGGACGTCGCGACGGACCTCGACGCCCCGTGGTCGGTGGTGCTCACCGACGACGACGTCCCGCTCGTCAGCCTGCGCGACTCCGGGGACGTGCTCGAAGTCGGGGACCACGGCGACACCCGCACGGTCGGCACGATCGAGGGTGTCCGGCACGGCGGCGAGGGTGGGCTGCTCGGCCTCGCGCTGCACGACGACGACCTGTACGTCTACTCGACGGGCGACGACGGCAACCGCGTCGAGCGCTACGCCCTCACCGGCAGCGCGGGGTCGTACGCCCTCGGCGACGCGGCGACGGTCATCGACGACCTGCCCGCGAACAGCTTCCACAACGGCGGGCGCATCGCGTTCGGCCCCGACGACATGCTCTACGTGACGGTCGGCGACGCCGGCAACCGGTCGGAGGCGCAGGACCGGGACTCCCTCGCCGGCAAGATCCTGCGGCTCACGCCGACCGGGGAGGTCCCTGCCGACAACCCGTTCGACGGCTCCCCGGTGTGGTCGCTCGGGCACCGGAACGTGCAGGGGCTCGGGTGGGCATCCGACGGCACGATGTTCGCGTCCGAGTTCGGCGAGAACACCTGGGACGAGCTCAACGTCATCGAACCCGGTGCCGACTACGGCTGGCCCGAGGTCGAGGGCACCGGGGGTGTCGATCAGGGTTTCGTCGATCCGGTCCAGCAGTGGCGGACCTCCGACGCCAGCCCGTCCGGCCTCGCGGTGGTCGATGACACCGTGTTCGTCGCGAACCTCCGCGGCGAGGTGCTGCGGTCGGTGCCCGTGTCCGACCCGTCGACGTCGCGGGAGTGGTTCGCCGGGACGTACGGGCGGCTGCGCACGGTGCTCGCCGGCCCCGGCGACACGCTCTGGTTCGTGACGAACAACACCGACGGCCGCGGCAGCACCGGGACCGGCGACGACCGGATCCTGTCGGTCGCACTGACCGACTGACAGGCTGACCGACTGACCGGCTGGCGGACCGACGCACCGTGCGCGCGTACCGTCTGGGCCATGCCTGCTCTCACCGACACGTTCGTCATGTCCAACGGCCTCCACATCCCGAAGATCGGATTCGGCACCTGGCAGATCCCACCGGGCTCCGAGGCCTACGACGCCACCCGCGTCGCGCTCGACGCCGGCTACCGCCACATCGACACCGCGGCCGCCTACGGTAACGAGGCCAGCGTCGGCGAGGCCGTCCGCGACAGCGGCGTCCCGCGTGACGAGGTCTTCATCACCACGAAGCTCCCGGCCGAGATCAAGACCGCGGCCGGCGCCCGTGAGGCCTTCGCGGCCTCGACGGCGGCGCTCGACCTCGGTGTGGTCGACCTGTACCTGATCCACGCGCCGTGGCCCTGGAGCGACATGGGCAGCGACCACCGCGCGGGCAACGTCGAGGTGTGGAAGGTCTTCGAGGAGCTCTACGACGCCGGCAAGACGAAGTCGATCGGTGTCTCGAACTTCGTCGTCGCGGACCTCGAGCACCTCCTCGCGAACACCGACGTCACCCCGCACGCCGACCAGATCCGCTGGTTCATCGGCAACACCCAGGACGACACGACGGCCTTCTGCGCCGAGCACGAGATCCTCGTCGAGGGGTACTCGCCGCTCGCCACCGGCGGCCTGCTGTCGAACACCGCGATCGAGGAGATCGCCCGGAAGTACGACAAGACCGTCGCACAGGTCGCCATCCGCTACCTGCTCGAGAAGGACGTCCTGCCGCTGCCGAAGTCCACGACCCCGTCCCGCATCGCGGAGAACGCCGACGTCGACTTCGTCCTGGCGCCGGAGGACGTCGCGACCCTCGACTCGCTGGAGGACACCACGGCGTGACCGCGAGTGGCGCCTGGACGGGGTCGTAGGCTCGTGGTGTTCGAAGGAGAACCCATGACGTCGATCACCGACCTCGTCCCGGACCCAGCAGCGCTCGAGCGCATCGCGACCGGCAGCACCTGGGCCGAGGGTCCGTGCTGGATCCCCGCCACCCGGACGCTGCGGTGGTCGGACATCCCGGGCGACCGGATCCTGCAGTGGCACGCGGACACCGGTACGACCGACGAGTACGCCGCCGCCGTCGAGTTCACGAACGGCCGGACACTCGACCGCGACGGCAGCGTCGTACAGTGCTCGCACGGGAACCGCCGCGTCGAGCGCGACCGGGACGGTGTCGTCGAGGTCATCGCCGACGGCTGGAACGGCGTCCGGCTGAACTCCCCGAACGACGTCGTCGTCTCGCGGGACGGTGCCGTCTGGTTCACCGACCCGGCGTACGGCATCACCCAGCCGCGCGAGGGGCACCCGGGCGAGCGCGAGTACGGCGACCACTGGGTGTTCCGCTGCGGCCCCGACGGCGCTGACCTGCGCCCGGTGGTGCTCGACGCCGACGAGCCGAACGGGCTGGCGTTCGACCCGTCCGAGCGTGTGCTCTACCTCGCGAGCTCGTCCGGCGAGCGTCCGGTCATCCGCGCGTACGACGTCGACGGACACCGCGTGAAGAACGGCCGGGTCTTCGCCACACTCGCGCCAGGTGAAGGCGCACCGGACGGCATCCGCGTGGACACCGACGGCAACGTGTGGTCGTCGTCGCACGCGGGCATCGTCGTGTACGCCCCCGACGGAACCCGCATCGGCGAGGTCCCCGTCCCCGAGGTCGTCGCGAACCTCTGCTTCGGCGGCGACGACGGGACGACACTCTTCATCGCGGCGACCACCTCGATCTACCGCATCGCCACGCGGGCGAGGGACGCTGCTGCCGTATCCTGACCGGGCCATGCAGTGCGACTACTTCGACCGCGGGGTGTGCCGCTCGTGCACGCTCATGGGGCAGCCGTACGCCGAGCAGGTCCTCGACAAGGAGCTCCGGACGCGCGAGCTCCTGCACGACGCGGTCGAGGCCGCCGGGGGTCCCGGCAGTGTCGAGTGGCTCCCCGCGGTCACCAGTCCGGAATCCGGGTACCGGAACAAGGCGAAGATGGTCGTCGGCGGGTCGACCGAGCACCCCACGATCGGGATCCTCGACCACCGGCAGCGCGGGGTCGACATCCGGCACTGCGGGATCTGCACGCCTGGGATCCGGCAGGCGCTCCCCGTCCTCGCGGGGTTCGTCACGTCCGCCGGACTGATCCCGTACGACGTCGCCGCACGGCGGGGTGAGCTCAAGTACGTCCTCGTCACCGAGTCGCCGGACGGCGAGCTCATGGTCCGGTTCGTGCTGCGCTCCGAGGGGCAGCTCGCCCGGCTCCGCTCGCGGCTCGGCGACCTGCTGCTGGCACTGCCGAACGCGGTGGTCGTCACCGCCAATCTGCTGCCGGAGCACAAGGCCGTCACCGAGGGGGACCGCGAGATCGTCCTCACCGAGCAGGAGACACTCCCCATGCGCTTCGGCGACGTGACGATGCACCTGCGCCCGCAGAGCTTCTTCCAGACCAACGCGCACGTCGCGTCCGCGCTGTACATGCAGGCGTCGGCATGGATCGACGAGGTCGCACCGGCGTCGATGTGGGACCTTTACTGCGGTGTCGGTGGCTTCGCCCTGCACGCCGCCCGCCCTGGTCGTGCCGTGACCGGCATCGAGACCAGCGTCGAGGCCGTCCGGTCCGCGAAGCAGTCGGCACGAGAAGCCGGGCTGGTGGACGTCCGGTTCGCCGCGGACGACGCGACCGAGCACGCGCTCCGGTCCCGACCCGACCTGATGCCCGAGCTGGTCGTGGTCAACCCGCCACGACGGGGCATCGGTCAGGCGCTGTCGGAGTGGATCGAGACGTCCGACGTCGAGCACGTCGTGTACTCCAGCTGCAACCCGGTGACCCTCGCGAAGGACCTCGCGCGGATGCCGTCGCTGCGGCTGCGCCGCGCGCGGGTCCTCGACATGTTCCCGCAGACCGGCCACCTCGAGGCGGTCACCCTCCTCTCCCGCGTCTGACCGGATCCGGTCCGGACCACGGCCGGACGGGAGGCACGGGTCGGTGCCGCCACGAGCCTCCAGTCCGGCCTTGCCAGGGGATTCGGATGTTCGTGTACCCGGGGACAGCGGATCGCCGCGTCCGCGGCGATCGGCGCGTACAGGTTCGGCGGAGGGGGACGACCGCCGATGGGTAGAACCATTTGTCTCAGTTTGATAACGACGCGGAGTTTCCTATGGTGGCCGACCGTGACGCCGGCGCGACCCGCTGCCCCCGGCGACACCTCAACAGACCGCGATCGGTCGGGGTGGGCAGCGACTACGCCGGAAACGGCGGGCGGCCCCGGTGGAGCAACAACATGAAGAAGACCACTCGTACCCGCGCCGTCCTCGGCGGACTCGCCTTCGCCGGCATCGCCGCGGCAGGCGTCGGGCTCTCGGCCCCGGCCAACGCGGCCGACGGATCCACGTGGGACGCCCTCGCGCAGTGCGAGTCCGGCGGCAACTGGGCCATCAACACCGGCAACGGCTACTACGGCGGCCTGCAGTTCACCCAGGGCACCTGGGCAGCGAACGGCGGCACCGGCAGCCCGGCGAACGCCAGCCGCGAGACGCAGATCGCCGTCGCCGAGCACGTCCTCGCCTCGCAGGGTTGGGGCGCATGGCCCGCCTGCTCCGCGAAGCTCGGGCTGAGCGGCACGACCGGAGCAGCCCCCGGCGCGATCCCGCAGCAGCAGGCGGCACCGGCACCGGCTGCGCCCGCTCCTGCTGCCCCGGCGCAGAAGGCCGCACCCTCGACGACGAGCACTGCTCCGAAGGTCACGGCCCCGGCCGCGCCGTCGAAGCCGGCCGCCGTGCCCACCAGCGGGAAGACCTACCAGGTCGCCTCCGGTGACACGCTCGACTCGATCGCCACGAAGCTGGGCATCGACGGCGGCTACAACAAGCTGTGGGCCGCCAACACGACCACGATCGACAACGCGAACCTGATCTACGCGGGTCAGACGCTGCAGCTCCCGGCCTGATCCCGGTCGACCGATCACCACGCGAACGCCCCCGTGACACTTGTCGCGGGGGCGTTCGGTGCTCCGGCTAGTGCGGGTTGTCCTGCAGCCAGCGGCCGAGGTCGTCGGAGCGGAGCGCCGACGACAGCGACTGCACCGCACCGGTGTTGACCGCGACGTAGGACTGGCCGTCAGCCGACGTCCCACCGCCGGCGGTGGGCAACGTGAACGTCTGCAGGTCGCTCGGACGGACGTCGCGGAGTGACCAGCCGAGCCCCACGAGGGTCTGGAAGTCCAGGCCGGCATCCACCGACAGGTACTTGCTCGTCGCCGTGACGAAGTCCTGGATGCGTCCGGGGTTCGTGATCGTGCCCTTCGAGAGCACCCCGTCGATGATGCCGCGCATGAACGCCTGCTGGTTCTCCACGCGGGTGTGGTCGGCATCGGCAAATGCGTGCCGTTCGCGGACGAACGTCAGCGCCTGGGCGCCGTCGAGTCGGTTGGCTCCGGCGACGAAGTGCTGCCCGCGGACGGTGAAGTCCTTCGGTGACTGCACCGTGACGCCGCCGAGCGCGTCGGTCATCCCCTCGAAGCCGGCGAAGTCGATCTCGGCGACGTGGTCGATGCGGACGTCGAGGAGCTGCTCCACCGTCTGCACCGTCAGCGGGACGCCACCCCACGAGGAGGCGGCGTTGATCTTCGCGGTGCCGTGGCCGGGGACGTCGACCCACGAGTCCCGCATGATCGACATCAGGTACACGGCCTTCCGGTCGGCCGGGACGTGGGCGAGCATCAGGGTGTCCGACCGGCCGCCCGCGGCATGGTCGCCGTCCCGGTCGAGCCCCTTCCGGGAGTCGGAGCCGATCAGGAGGATGTTCTCCGCGCCGGTGCTGGGTGCTGGACGGTCGGCCGTCGGGAACGGGTCGGCGATGGTCTCCGAGTTGCGGTCGTAGCTGCGCGCGAGGCCGCCGATGAACACGCTCGCGACCACGGCGATGACCGCCGCGATGCCGACGAGTGCGCCGACGGTCGCGATGAGGGCGACGAGGAAGGGGCGGCGACGACGGGCAGTGCGGCGACGAGGCATGCCACCGATGATACGGCATGTGGTATGTCACGTGTGATGTTGTCAGGATCTGTGGAGGATCCGCCCCAGCGCTGCGCGCAGATCGGGATCGTCCGGCAGGACCTCACGCTCGATGTGCCGTGCGGTGTCCCACATCGTGCGCCCGTGCTCCGTGACGGTGACGACCCGGCGGCGACGGTCGGCTGGGTGCGGGCCGCGCTCGATCATGCCGTCGCGCTCGAGGCGCTCGAGCGTCCGCGACATCGTCTGCGGTTGGACCCTGGCCGTGCGGGCGAGGGTGTCCGCCCCCGTCGGCCCCGTGCGGATGACGATGTCGAGTGCGATCAGCGCGGCGTGCGGCAGCCCGATCGCCCGGAGTCGCTCGTCCCAGTCACGTTCGACCGAGCGGGCCGCGGCGGCGAGCAACCGGCCCAAGGGCCACTCGGCGGGGGCGTCGTCCATGGTCGGAGTCTACGGTTCGTGCTGATGTGGTTCTTCTAGTAATCAGCATGCTGACTATTGGAGTACGCTCATCGACGTGCCCCGCTTCCTCCGCATCACCATCCCCGCGGTCGTCATCGTCGCCTGGCTCGTCATCGCGTCGATCGGCGGTCCCTTCTTCGGGAAGATCTCCGAGGTCTCGACCAACGACCAGACCTCGTTCCTGCCGGCGTCCGCCGACGCGACCAAGGTGCAGGAGCGCACTGCGGACTTCCGGGACCCGTCCGGAGCGCCTGCCGTGATCGTGCTCGAGCGCTCGGGCGGGTTCTCGGCCGCCGACACCGCTGTGGCCGCTGACCTCGTCGGACGGCTCGGCGACCGCTCCGACGTCCAGTCGGTCAGCCCCGCGATCCCGAGCGACGACGGCGACGCCGTGGAGATCGTCGCCACGCTGACGACCGCGGCGGACACCGGGGACGCGGTCGAGGCGATCCGCGCGGACGTCGATGACGCGGTGCCCACGGGGATGCGCGGGTACGTCACCGGGCCTGCCGGGTTCACGGCCGACCTCACGGAGGCCTTCGCCGGGATCGACGGCATCCTGCTCGGCGTCGCGCTCGCAGCCGTCCTCGTCATCCTCATCGTCGTCTACCGCTCGCCGCTGCTGCCGTTCCTGGTGCTCGGGACCGCGACGTTCGCGCTGACCGCGTCGATCCTCGTCGTGTGGGCCCTGGCGAAGGCCGGTGTCGTCACCGTCAACGGGCAGGTGCAGGGCATCCTGTCGATCCTCGTCATCGGTGCGGCCACCGACTACGCGCTGCTGTACGTGTCCCGGTACCGCGAGGCCCTGCGCGACCACCGCACCGGCTGGGAAGCGACGAAGGCGGCGCTGCGTCGGAGTCTCGAGCCGATCCTGGCCTCCGGCGGCACCGTCATCGTGGGCGTGCTCTGCCTGCTGCTGTCCGACCTCAACTCGAACAAGGCGCTGGGTCCCGTCGCGGCCATCGGCATCGCGTTCAGCCTCCTCGCCGCGCTCACGCTGCTGCCCGCGCTGCTCCTCGCCTTCCGGCGCGCGGCGTTCTGGCCGCTCCGCCCCGTCCACGGCAGCGCGCACCCCGTCGTCACCGGGCCGGACGCCAGGGGGCTCTGGGCGCGCGTCGGCCGGCTCGTCGCGCGGCGCTCCCGGGTCGTCTGGATCGTCTGCACCGTCGGACTGCTCGCCATGGGCACCGGGCTCATCGGGCTCAAGGCGGACGGGGTCCCGCAGAGCGACCTCGTGATCGGGCAGTCGCAGGCCAGGGACGGTCAGGACGTGCTCGCCGACCACTTCCCGGCGGGCTCGGGAAGCCCGGCGCAGGTGATCGGCTCGGCGGACCGGATCGATCGGCTGGCATCGGCGATCCGCGGTGTGGACGGTGTCGGCGAGGTCGTCGCGGTGTCGAAGGACTCCCCGTCCGGCACCGTGTCGATCGGGTCGTCGGACTCGCCGACGGTGTCCGACGGTGACGTCCTGCTGCAGGCCACGCTCACCTCCGCAGCCGACTCGGACGCCGCGGAGCAGACGATCAGGGACATGCGGACCGCGGTGGAACGCGTCGACCCGTCCGCGATCGTCGGCGGCGTGACCGCCACGGCCGTCGACACGAACGACACCGGCATCCGGGACCGGTCGGTGATCATCCCGGTCGTGCTCGTCGTCATCCTGCTGATCCTGATGCTGCTGCTCAGGAGCATCGTCGCGCCGCTCGTCCTGATCGGCAGCGTGATCGTGTCGTTCGCGGCGGCGCTCGGCGTCGGGGCGCTCGTGTTCGACCACGTGTTCCACTTCCCCGGGGCCGATCCGTCCGTGCCGCTGTACTCGTTCGTGTTCCTCGTGGCGCTCGGGGTCGACTACAACATCTTCCTCATGACCCGGGTGCGCGAGGAGACGATCCGGTTCGGTCCGCACGAGGGCGTCCTCCGCGGGCTCGGCGTCACCGGCGGCGTGATCACGTCCGCCGGCGTGGTCCTCGCGGCGACATTCGCGGCCCTCGGGGTGATCCCGATCCTGTTCCTCGTGCAGATCGCGTTCGTGGTCGCGTTCGGGGTGCTGCTCGACACGATCGTGGTCCGTTCCCTGCTCGTCCCGGCACTGGCGTACGACCTCGGGCGGCACGCCTGGTGGCCGTCGCGGCTGTCGCGTCGAACTGCCGACGATCCTGTCGCGGCGACCGGCCGACATGTGACACGCTGAGCGCATGCCAGTTCCCTCGACGCAGCCTGCAGCAGAGCGCAAGCTCCTCCGTGACACCGTGCAGGACAAGATCCGCGACGCGATCATGGACGGCACGCTCGAGCCGGGGGAACGCCTGAACGACGACGACCTCATCGCGTGGCTCGGCGTCTCGCGCACCCCGATCCGTGAAGCCCTCGCGGAGCTCGCCCGCTCCGGCCTGATCGAGATGGCGCCGAACCGGTACACCCGGGTCGCCGCTCCGGCCAAGGACGAGCTCCTCGACGCCTACCGGACGCTCGGCGTGATCTACGGCGGTGTCGTCCGGCTCGCGGTCCCGCGGTTCACCGACGCCGAGCGCAAGAAGATCGTGAAGATGCTCGACGACGTCGCCTCCCGCGTCGGCAAGGAAGAGCAGTCCGAGGTCGCGCACGACGGAGCCGACCTCTACTCGATGTGGGCGGATGCCTGCGGGAACCCCTCGCTCGAGCAGCTCTGCAAGTCGACGACCGACGGGCTCGCGTTCAAGCTCCGCGTGCCCGAGCTCGCCGAACTCGTGCCGGCTGACGTCATCCTGCCGGAGCTCGCGAAGCTGCAGGACGCGGTCGTGGCGAAGGACCCGATCGCCGCCGAGCTCGCGATGGAGGCCGTGCACCTGCTGCCGTCGCGCGGCTGACGACACCGTCGAGCCCCCGCGCCGAGCGACGCGGGGGCGGTGGGACCCGTGTGGGTCAGAGCGTCCCGGTGGCGGTGTTCCAGCGGTCGACGGTGTCGTCGAGGTCCTTCAGGACCGCGTCCCAGTCGGGACGGACGACGGTGACGCCGTCGAGCAGCTTCGTGACCTTCTCCGCCTCCGGACCGGTCGGCGTGACGTCATCGCGTGCCGGCAGCCCGCCGGCGACGGTGGTCGCTTCCTCCTGCACCTTCTCCGAGTAGAGGTAGTCGAGCAGCTTCTTGCCGGCGGCAGCATGCGGGGCGTCCTTGACGAGGCCCGCGACGTACGGCACCGACATGGTGGTCGGCTTGCCGTCCTCGCCGTCGAGGAAGAAGATCCCGAGGTTCGGCATCGACGCCTGCTGCGCGAGGTTCATCTGGACGTCACCGTTCGCGATCGACAGCTCTCCCTTGTCGACCTTCGCCGCGAGGGCACCGGTGGAGTCGGACGGGCCGACGTTGTTCTCCTGCAGGTCCCGCATGTAGCCGTCGACGGCCTGCTTGCCGAGGACCTGCTGCGCGAGCAACAGCATCGCCGTGCCGTCGCCGGCGACACCCGGGGTCGAGTACTGCAGCTTGCCCTCGTAGTCGGCGTCGAGCAGCTCCTTCCAGGTCGTCGGGGCCGACGGCACGGACGAGGTGTTGCGGATGAACCCGATCACGTTGTCGACCATGGTCGTGTACGTGCCGTCAGCGGCCTTGTTGTCGTCCGCGACGTGCTCGGACCCGGCCGGCGTGTACTTCGCCAGGAGCCCCTGCTGGTCGGCCTGCTGGATGAACGGTGGCAGCGTCACGAGGACGTCGGCCTGGGTGTTCGTCTTCTCCTTCGCGGCACGCTGCACGACCTCCCCTGAACCCGCTTCGACGACGTCCACGGTGATGCCGGTGTCCTTCCGGAAGTCGGCGAACACGGTCTTGTAGAACGACGAGTCCCCGTCGTTCAGCCCGTCGGCGGTGTAGAGCGTGACGGTCTTCGAGTCGGAGTCGGAGCCGGAGCCGGTGCTGGCGGCGCCGGTCGCGGAGCAGCCCGCGAGGACGGCGACGGTGGCGACGGCGGCGATGCCGGCGGCGACGCGGTGGCGGGGGGATCGGTGCATGGACATGGTTCTCCCTGAGGCGGACGTGGGGCGGATGCGGTGGCGGATGCGGTGGGTCGGGTGGGGGTCAGGCGGCCCGGCGCGCGAGGCGGCCGAGGCCGAGCAGCACGACGAGCGTGATGCCCATGAGCACGACGGCCAGCGCCGCGCCCTCGTACAGGTGGATGCCGCGGCTCGTCATCGAGAAGACCTGCAGCGGCAGCGTGCGCCAGGTCGGCGGCGCGACCATCATCACGGCGGTGAGTTCGCCCATCGACAGTGCCGTGCAGAGCGCGGCGGCGGCGATGAGCGCCGGGCGGAGCTGCGGGAGCACCACGGTCACGAGCACCCGGATCCCGGATGCCCCGAGTGCCGCGGCCGACTCCTCGTAGCGTCGGTCGAGCCGTGCGACCGCCGCGGCGATCGGCTGGTGGGCGATGGCGCTGACGAGCACCACGTGGGCGACGAGGACGATCCACACGGTGCCGTTCAGCGGGACGGGGCCGGTCGAGAACGCGATGAGGATCGCGAGCCCGATCGCCACCGACGGCACGGCGACGGGCAGCAGGAACGCGGCGTCGACGACCGGGCGGAGTCGGGGGAGTGCACGGGCACCGAGCGCGGCCGAGGTGGCGAGCGCGATCGCGATCACGGTGGCGACCACGGCGGTGGCGAGCGACGCCCCGACCGCGCCGAGCGTGCCGGACTCCCCGAAGACCGCCACGAAGTTGCCGAGCGTGATCCCGGACGGGAGCGCCCCCGACCACGACGACGCCAGCGAACCGAGCAGCACGGCGCCGAACGGCAGCGCGAACACGGCGAGCAGCAGGGCGATCGCGATGGCCTGCACGGTGCGACGGACGGCAGTGCTGCGGACCAGCATCACCGCACCCCCGCCCGCGTCACGCGCCGTGCGACCAGGTACAGCCCGATCGAGACGGCGACGTTGACGACCGCGGCGATGGCGGCGGTCTGGTACTCGCCGCGGCCGATCGCCTGGCTGTACACCAGCGTCGGCAGGGTCTGCACGTCCTTCGCCCCCGTGAACAGGACGATCCCGAACTCGTTGAGCGAGTACATGAGCACGAGCGCCCCGCCCGCGGCGATCGCCGGCAGCACCTCGGGCAGCACGACGGTCCTGATGATCCGCCACGGCCCGGCCCCGAGCGACTCGGCGACCTCCACCTGGCGACGGTCGACGTTCTCGAGTGCGCCGAGCACCGGGCGGAGCACGAAGGGCGTGAAGTACACGACCTCGGCGAGGACGACGCCCCACTGTCCGTCGAGCAGGTGCACCGGTCCGAGGCCGATCGCCGCGAGGCCGCCGTTGACGACGCCGACGTCGCCCCAGACGAACACCAGCGCGAGCGTGATGAGGAACGAGGGGAACGACACCGCGACGTTGAGCGCCCCGACGACGAAGCCGGTCCCGGGGAACGGCACGAAGGCGATGACGAGCGCCAGGAACGTGCCGAGGGCGACGCAGCCGATCGTCGTCAGTACGCCGATCCGGACGGTGGTCCAGATCACGTCGAGGAACACCGGGTTGCCGAAGAGCTCGCCCCACCTCGCCAGGTCGACGGTCCCGAGGTCGTCGTGCACCGCGTTCGACAGCAGCAGGACGAGCGGGTACACGCCCAGGACCAGCAGGACGGCGAGCGGCACGAGCGCCGCCACGGCCGGACCGGTGACCCTGGTGCGGGGTCGTGGGAGGGCGGGTGGTGCGCCGAGGACGGCGGTCACGGCATGCTCCTGGCGAGGGTGTGCCGGGAGGCTCGGCTCGGCCCGGGCACGGCCGCCTCCGCGGTCCCGTGGTCGGGTCGCACGGCCGTGGCCGGGTCGCGGACGACCACCACGTCGTGCGGCTCGAACCCGAACCGCACCGTCGAACCGACGGTCGGCGGCACGCTGAGCTCGAGGAGTTCGGCGGCGAACGACTGCGTGCCGATCGTCCCGGTGACGTGGTGGGTCGCCCCGCGCCACTGTACGTCGGTCACCGTCACCGCGAGCTCGTTCGTGCCGTGTTCGTCGCCGCACAGCAGCCGGACGCGGTGCGGGCGGACCGACAGGCGGACGGTGGAGCCGCCGCGGACGGGCTCGACGAGCCGGAGCGCCGACGGTGCTCCGTGGACGAGGACCTCGTGGTCTCCGGCGACCATGCCCTCGAGGACGTTCGACGCCCCGAGGAACCGGGCGGTGAACGCGTACTCCGGGTCGCGGTAGAGGCTCTCCGACGCGCCGTACTCGACGAGCCGGGCGTCGGCCATCACGGCGATGCGGTCGGCCAGCGCGAGCGCCTCGTTCTGCCCGTGCGTGACGTAGAGCATCGTGACGTCCGGGAGCTCCCGGTGCAGCCGTGCGAGCTCGGCGAGCATCCCCGAGCGGAGCTGCGCGTCGAGGGCCGAGAGCGGTTCGTCGAGCAGCAGGACCGCTGGCCGGGGCGCGAGCGCGCGCGCGATGGCCACGCGCTGCTGCTGCCCGCCGGAGAGCGACGAGGGACGACGGTCCGCGAACGACGCCATCCCGACCATCGCCAGCGCCTCGCGGACGCGCTCGGTGGTGTCGCGGCGACGGACGCCTCGTGACCGGAGCCCGTACGCGACGTTCTGCGCGACGGACATGTGCGGGAACAGGGCGTAGCTCTGCACGACCATCCCGATGCCGCGGTCGCGGGGTGCGACCGACGTGACGTCCCGGCCGGCGAGCAGCACCTGCCCCGACGACGGCGCCTGGAACCCCGCGACGGCACGCAGCGCGGTGGTCTTGCCGGCACCGGACGGGCCGAGCAGGGCGACGATCTCGCCGCGCGGGACGGCCATCGTCAGCGAGTCGAGGATCACCCGGCCGTCGTCGCCGCGGACCGTGACGTCCCGGAACTCGATGCCGGGGGCGGTGGACCCGTCCGTCTCGGCGAGGCGAGCCGGGCGGTCGGCGCTCACCGTGCCTCCAGGACGGCCGGGACGGCCGGGACGGCCAAGCCGAGCAGGGACGGGAGGTCCGCGATCGACGCGAGCACGTGCGTGGCCCCCGCAGCGCGGAGTGCTGCCTCGTCGTGCGCGCCCGTCAGGACCCCGACGGAGGCTGCTGCGCCGGACCGGACCCCCGACAGGACGTCGTTCGCGGTGTCACCGACGACCACCATCTGCTGCACGGAATCGGTCTCCGTGCGGATCAGCGCGGTGAGGGGCATGTCCGGGAACGGGCGGCCGCGACCGGCGTCGGCCGGCGTCAGCACGACGTCGACGATGTCGGTCCAGCCGAGCGACGCGAGCAGTGCCTCCTGCGTCTCGGCGGAGAACCCGGTGGTGAAGGCCGTCCGGACACCGGCGGCGCGCAGGGCGTGGATCGTCTCGGCGGCGCCGGGGATCGGCTCGCACCCGCCGGACGCGACGATCTCGCGGTACGCGGACTCGAACGCGGCGTTCGCGCGCAGGGCGAGGTCCTCGACCCCGTTCGCCAGGTGCCGGAACACCACGATCTTCGAGTAGCCCATGGTGTCGCGGACGTACTGCAGCATGTCCCGGCGGCCGGCGTCGTCGGCGGCGAGTCCGACGGCGGCGTCAGCGGCGAGGAAGGCGCGCTCGACGGTGCCGTCGTCGCTGACGGTCGTGCCGGCCATGTCGAGGACGACGAGCGTGATGGGGGTGTCGATGGTCATCGGGTCTCCTGGAGGGTGGTCGTGACGGGGCTCGACGGCAGGGTCCCCGCCGCGATGTCGGCGGCGGTGCCGTCGAAGGTGAAGGGGGCGATGCCGAGTCCGGTCGTCATGCCGATCCCGCTCGCGACGGTGACGACGTGCACGCCCGGCTCCGGCTGCTCGATGACGAACTCGCGGTCGGGCGACGACGCGTAGACGCCCTGCCAGCGCTCGACGACCGGGACGTCCTCGACGCCGAACAGCCGCTTCGTCTCGCGGATGACCAGGTCGAACCCGGCTTCGGACTCGAACGGCGTCGCATCGATCCCGCGCTCGTGGGTGTCGCCGAGGATGAGCGATCCGTCGAGGTGCTGCGTGACCATCTGGTTGAGGTCGAGCGCGACCCCCTCCGGCATCTCCCGCTGCAGCCGATCACGCAGTGCGTCGGCGCTCGGCTGGGTCGCGAAGCCCGAGTAGCGGAGCAGCGACCAGCCGGTGAAGAGCGGGGCGACGAGGGGCGCCCGGAGCGTCGGCGTCGCCCGGAGCATGTGCAGTCGGCAGCGCACCAGGCGGGCGCGCTCGGCGATCTCCGGGAACAGGCGGTCGAGGTCGTGGTTCGTGGCGACGACGACGGTCGCTGCGGCGATGTCGCCGCGGGTGGTGGCGAGGGTCCCGCTGGTCACGCCGGTCGCGCTGGTGCGCCAGCGGAAGTCGACGCCCTCGGACGCCAGGAACGCGGCGATCGCGGGCGTCGCGGTGCGCGGGTCCACCTGCAGGTCGGCCGGGAGGAACGCCCCGCCGACGACCTCGTCCGGGGCGACCGGGATGCGGGCGGTGGCAGCGGTGGCGGTGAGCAGCTCGACCGGACCGCGGGTGGCGGCCGCGAACTCCTCCACGACCGCCAGCTCTTCCGGCCGGCGGGCGACGACCAGCGTGCCGGTCTCGCGGGCCGTGAAGCCGGCGCGGACCGCGAGCTCGAGCCAGCGGCCGCGCGCCTCGTTCGCGAACACCGCGGCCGCTCCGGTCTGCGGGGTGATGCAGGCGTGGCCGAAGTTCCGGACGGAGGCGCCGTGCGGGCCGGCTGCGGCGTCGACGACGACGACACGGAGGCCCCGGCGGTGGGCATCCCAGGCGTGGGCGAGCCCGACGATGCCGGCGCCGACGATCACGACGTCGTGGTGGGACGTGGTGGACATGTCTGGGACGATTCCATACGATCGCGCCACATGGGTATACAACTACGGGATCGTCATGCTCTGTTCACCAGTTCGCAATACAACTCTCGTCGTTCGGGGCGGTGCGCCGAGCGATCCTCGCGGGTTGGCGTCTCTACGATCGACACGTGGCCGACTTCGTGTACCAGCAGATCGCGGACTCCCTGCGTGCCAGGATCCTCGACGGAGACCTCGCACCGGGGGACGACGTCCCGACCGAGGGTGACCTCGCGGAGCAGTGGAACACGTCACGCGGCCCGGTCCGCAACGCACTCGCCGAGCTGCGGAACGAGGGGCTGATCGAGTCGACGCGTGGACGTCCCTCACGCGTGCGGACGCGGCAGGTGCAGCAGCGCGCCGACGTGTACACGCCGTTCACCGCCTGGGCGCGGTCGTTCCACCGGACACCGGGCGGGCGGACCGAGGAGCTCGCGGTGCGGCGTGCCGACGAGCACCAGGCCGCTGCGCTCGGGATCGAGGTCGGGGACCGGGTCGTCGACGTCATCCGGATGCGCACGCTCGACGGGCGTCCTGCGATGGTCGAGCGCTCCACGTTCATCGAGCCCGTCGGCCGGCTGCTGTTCGAGTTCCAGGAGATCGACGAGGAGTCGATCACGGAGTTCCTCGCGACGAAGGGTCACCGGTTCGCGGACGTCACGCACGAGATCGACGCCGTCGCGGCGGACGACCTCGACGCGCGGCTCATGGAGGTCCAGCTCGGGTCGCCGATCCTCCGCGTCCGACGAACCACCGTCGGGGACGACGGACGCGCGTTCGAGTGCTCCGACGACCGCTACCGGAGCGACGTCGTCCGGTTCACCGTCGCCGCCGCGGGCAACCCGTCCTTCATGCAGCCCCGTTCCTGACCCACGGGGCGGTGTGCCTGGGGGGGGGGGGGGGG